>Ga0182741_1000338_pt1 | contig 71745 bp, 63 predicted proteins | sample eDN5th37CBELigOP_FD_128874 | JGI IMG/M metagenome (GOLD analysis project Ga0182741, IMG submission 128874) | Enriched Organic Plus compost microbial communities from Emeryville, California, USA - eDNA 5th pass 37_C BE-Lig OP (version 2) (version 2) ...
AAGGCGTGCAGCTCGGACAGGCTCTCGTCGGAAATGAGGTGGCTCCACAGCGTGCCGTGCGCGGGCCACACCGGTGGGTCGATCAGAATCGCCATGCGATCAGCGTAGTTGCAGAGGCATGCAGGTGACTGCTCGGCGGCTTACTCGGCGTAGTCGCGCGGAGTTTCGAAGCTCCACGAATCGGCTGCCTGCTCGATCGCGTTGCCCCAGGTCTCGACCTGCCACACGAACCGCGCCACAGCACAGGTGGGCATGTGACTGATGCCACCGTCAGACAGGTAGGAGGCGAGCTCGGTGATCCCCGGGTCGTGCGCGACGAGCAGCACACTGTCTACCTCAGATGCTGCGGCCGTAGCGAGCAGCGTCGAAGCCGACGCGAGGTAGAGCGCCGGTTCGAGCTCGACCTGCATGCCAAGCGCGGACGCGAACTCCTCCGCCGTTGCGCGGGCCCGCACCGCGGTGCTCGACAGCACGCGTTGCACCTGCTGTTCCGACGCCGCGAATCTCGTCGCCATGAGGGGTGCCGCCCGCCTCCCGCGCGCATTGAGCGGACGGTCGTGATCAGAAAGCTCGGGGTCGCTCCAATCCGACTTCGCATGTCGCACCAGGATCAGCTCCCGCATTCCGCACCCCGTCTCTTAGCGCGACGGCCCGAGCGCATCACTCGTCGGGTCCGATCTCACTTCCGCGAGTGTATCGGCGGGGACAGTCTGGCAGGTGACGACACGACGCGCAAGGCCCACAATTTTCTGGCGAATGTCGCCGAACATCGCCGTTCGTGCTCGGGCACCCGAGCGGTACGCCTGCCGCCTACTCCATGAGTGATGCCGCCACCGTCGCACCGAGCTCGGCGGCCTTCTCCACGTAGCTCTCATCGACCTCTCCCGTGAACACGAGTGGTTCGGCGACGAGCGTGAACCCGTAACCGGTGGTGATCGACTTCATCGCATTCTCGGCACCCGTGGTGTCGTAGCCGCCGTGAATCCAATACGAGAACGGCCGCTTCGCGGTGTGCTCATTGGTTTGGTAGAACGTCGTATCGAAGAAGTGCTTGAGCGCGCCCGAGATATAACCGAAGTTCGCCGTCGTGCCGAGCACATACCCGTCGGCAGCCAGCACGTCGTCGACAGTCGCCTCAAGCGCGGCGCGTTCGACCACCTCCACCCCTTCGATACCCTCGAAACGGGTGCCGCTCAGCACAGCGTCGGCGATCGCCCGCACCGGCAGCGTGGGGGAGTGGTGCACGATCAGCAGCCTGGCCATGCCGCCAGTGTACGCCAGGTGTGGGTGCCGGGAAGGCTGAAGGATTGCGTCTGGGAGACGGGAAGCTACCGAAGCCGCGGGCGCGGGCGCTAGGTGAGCCCGAGCTGTCCTCTCAGCGCGTTGCATGCCGACTCAATGGTTTGACGGGGGTTCATCTAGGCTGAACGCATGGGAGAGCAGTTGGGCGCAGCAATCATCACGGGAGCTTCGAGGGGAATCGGAGCGTCGATAGCCGAAGCACTCGCCGCACAGGGGGTGCCGGTCGGCGTCCTCGCGCGGCGCGAGGCCGCGCTCACCGACGTTGCGGAGCGAATCCGCTCCCGCGGAGGCGTCGCCGTTTATCGCAGCGCCGATGTCACCCGCTTCGAGGAGGTCGAAGCGGCGATCGGCGGGATGATCGAGGAGCTGCGGCGCGATCACGGGGCCGCGACGACGCTGCTGGTGAATAACGCGGGGCGCATCGACCGCGAAGTGCCGCTGTGGGAGGCTGACCCGGAGCAGTGGCGGGGTGTCATCGAGACGAACCTCGTGGGGTCGTTCCACAGCTCGCGCGCGGCCATTCCGCACATGCTCGGCGATGCTCCGGTGCGTGTCGCCGAGATCGTGTCGGGTGCCGGTGCCAAGGACTGGGGCAAGGCTTCCGCGTACATCTCGAGTAAGGCCGCGATGATCCGCAATGTCGGGCACCTGCATGAGGCCGGTTTCGAGCTCGGCCTGCGCAGCTTCGCTATCGCGCCGGGCACCGTGAAAACTGAACTGAGCACCTCCATGGAGCTGCACCGGGGACGCACCGAGTTCACACCGGTCGAGCTGACCACGGACCTGATCCTCGCCATTCACCGCGGTGAACTCGACGCGTGGTCGGGCAAATACCTGCGGGTCACGCACGACAGCCGCGAGTCGCTCCTCGCACACGAGCGAGAGCACGGAGGGGTGAGCGAGGGCGCGCGCAGGCTCGCGATTTCACCCTGGGGTGACGATGACCCGCAACTCGTCGAGTCGCTCGTGCCAAAGCTCGGCTGACCCGTAAGGGTGGGGCCTCAGCGGGCCGACACGGAGAGACGTTCGCCGGTTGCGAAGCGCGAGGTCGCGAGGCCAACTGAGCGCTACGCTCAAACCATGACGGAGAAACCAGGCGCGGACGTTGCGACACGATTCAAGCACGCGTTTCGCGAGCACCCGGCGGGCATTGCACTGATCACGGCCTCGACCGCGGAGGGGCCCGCCGGTCTCACGGCCTCGAGCGTGGCGTCCGTCGGCCTCGATCCGGTGGCCCTGACCTTCTCGGTCACGCGGGCGACGGGCAGCGCGGGTGCCCTGCTCTCCGCGGACACCATGCTCGTGCACCTGCTCGACAGCCGGCACGTCGAGATCGCGCAGGAGTTCGCTGTCTCCGGCGGGGAACGCTTCACCCCGCGGCAGGGGTGGCGCACCCTCGACACGGGCGAACCCTATCTTCCCGGTGTGCACGCTGCGTTGCGCTGCCGCGCCCTGCAGATCACCCCCGTGGGTGCCTCGTCGGCCGTGATCGCCGAAGTGATCGAGGTCATCGAGGGCGAGACCGCCGCACCGCTCGTCTACCTCGACCGGACCTTCCGGGTGCTGCCCGAAACCGAGTGAGACCGGCAACCCGCGGCGTCGGGATCGGCCAGGCTGTCATCGACTGCGCTTGAGGACCTCCGCGGGGTGTTCTCCGTACTCTGCAAGGTACAGCGCGGTGAACCGCGTCACGTTCGCAAACCCCCAATCCAGGGCGATGGATGCGAGGCTCCGCTCCGGCGTCGCACGCTGCAACTCGCTCCTGGCACCCGCCAGCCGCGCCTTGCGCAGGAACTCGCTCGGTGACTGATTCAGTGCGCGCTTGAACGCATACTGCAGCCCCCGGGTCGAGATGTGGGATGCGGCGGCCACATCGTCGATCGTGATCGGGAGGTGGGCGTTCGATTCCATAAAGGAGATCGCCCGCCGCACCGTGACCGGCGCGGCACGGGTCTGGGCAGGGCGATGCATCACGTCTTCGAATGACGTTGAGAACGCTGACAGCGCGGTCCAGAACGCGTGCCGTTCAAGACCCGCCGTGACGAGCGACGGGGTGCGCGCGGATCCGGCACGTTCGAGCGCGAGGGCGCTGCTCAGATAGCGCAGGGCGAGATCCCACTGCTGTGCCGCCTGCGGGCTGACCGCGTCGAAACGCTTGAGGCGTAGCCGAAAGCCGTCATCTCCGAGAATCTGTCGTGCAATGCGCTCGGCGCGCGCTCGTTCGAACACCATGGCCTGCACCGTGGCAGCGTCGCCCCATTGCGCGTTGACCCTGGGGCCGTCGCTGGCCCAAAGCGCCCCCGAGCCTAAGCGCCGGCCGCCGGCCTCCACCCCACCGGAGCGTGTGGTGACCTTGCACGTGAAGAACTGATCCTCGGGGGCGACCGTCGAGCGCACATTCGCCGCCAGCTCGTATCGAATGAGCGATACCGCGGAGGTCGCGATCGAGGTCCACTCGAAGCGGCAGTGCTGCTTGCTTATGCCGAGGAGCTCCGCGCTGGGCGCGAACTCGCGCCATGTCTCCGATACCGTATTCGGGTCCGTGGACTCAAACCTACGAACATCAATTTCTGCCTGCAATTGCCCCCACCTTGCGCTATGGCGTCACCGCCATTCGAGAATCTTAACGTGGGCAGACCGGGACCTTGCGCGCACGAAACCGTGCCAAAACGAACAATGACTGCGCAAACTGTCAGGAGGCGCGCACGGTGACGATCCCCGGGCGAACGCTCGACACCCACATGTCAGCATGAGCACATGGGAGCACTGATTCACGGAAGCAATCAATACGAGTTCGACGATCGCCTCCTCGCGCACCTGAAAACGGTGATCGGGCAGAAGCTCAAGAAGCAGGAGTGTTTCTTCCTGAGCTGGACCAAGTCACCCGACGAGGGGAGCGGCCGCATGTCGGTGTGGCTCTCGCCCTACTCGATGCTCGCGTTCCGTTTTTCCGGCAGTCGGCCGCCGCAGCTGAACCTCACCTGGATCAAGGTCCTCACCGCGCTCTCGCACACCCCTCGTGGGCTGCTCGTCATCTCCGAAGAAGATGCCGAGTCGTATGCGCGAAAGAACCCCGACCTGGTCTGAAACCCTGCCGCGCAAACGCGCGACCACGACCGAATTTCGGTGACATACACGCCGCTTCCAGGTGCATTGGTGATGCTTGCACTATCCGTCGAGAGATCCCGGCGTCAAGGCCTGGCCTCAGTTCTGACGTCGCTTCTAGGCTCGGACCGATCGGGCATCCGACCGGATGAGCCGACTCGGAGCAATCGTGAGGAGGCGCATGATGGACACGCTGCACCAGCCAAGGGCGTTCGGGGTGGAAGAGGAATACCTGCTTCTCGATGCGGTCTCCGGTGCGCCGAAGGACTGCGCGGCCGAGGTGATCCTCGCAATGCCGGAGCTCGATCAGCGGGGCGAACGCGAGTACTTCTCGAGCCAGCTCGAAACCTCGACCCCCGTGTGCCGCGACGCGAGCGAAGCGGAGGCGGTGCTTACCCAGTTCCGGGAGGCCGCCGCGGAGGCCGCCTCCGGGTGCGGGGCGGTGTTGGCGGGCACCGGACTGCCACCCGTCGGAAGTGAGACGATCGGCACGGTGACCCCGAAGGCGCGCTACCGACGCATCGAGCTCGAAATGCGCGGGGTCGCGCAGCGCCAGTACGCGACCGGCACGCACGTGCACGTCGAGGTTCCGACATCGGATGCCGGGGTCGAGGCGCTCGTGCGAGTCGGACGTTGGGCCCCGGTGCTCATGGCCTTGACCGTGAACTCGCCGTTCTGGTGCGGCGAGCAGACCGGGTTCGCGAGCTGGCGACACATCACCACCCGCACCTGGCCGCAAGCAGGCTACCCTCCGGAGTTCGCCGACGGCGACGAATACCAGCATGCGGTGCAGGCGTACGTGCGATCGGGCGTGATCCTCGACCCGGCCATGGTCTATTGGATCGCCAGGCTCTCGGACCGCTACCCGACGGTCGAGTTCCGCCTCGCAGATGCGCAGCTGCGCCCGAGCCACTCGGTTGCCTTCGCCGTGATCGTGCGGGCGCTCGTCGACCAGGCGGTGCACGACGCCGAAGACGGCAGGCCCAGGCCGCTGTACGCCCCCGACCTGATCAACGGCGCGATCTGGATGGCCGCCCGCAACGGACTCGGGTCCGAGCTCATCGACCCGGTGACTGAGCAGGCGGTGCCCGCGTTCGAGCTCGTGGAGCAGATGCTCTCAACGATCGACGGCGAGCTCGGCCGGTTCGGGGACCGCGACCGGGTGAAGGCGTATGTGCAAGACCTCAGGCGCGAGGGCGACGCGTCCACGCGGCAACTCGAAGCCTTCTACGACGAGGGCATGGCTGGGCTGCTGGCGCTGTATCGAGAGGCATCGGCGGTGACCGGGTAGCCCTCGACATCGGCGGGCGACTTGTCGGTGCGCCATCCTCGCCACACCGGCTGACGAAGCACACCGGTGCCCGTGAGGCCCTTCGACGTCACCTCGCCCACGAGCAGCGGCTGCGTCCAGTTCGCGTCTCGCCTCGCTTCAGCGGGCACCGGCGCGACCGGCTCGGCCACGCCGATCTGTTCGAGCCGTTCCCGGGCCTGCCTGCGCTGCGCGGCGGTGAAGCCCGTGCCGACTCGGCCCGCGTAGCGCCACGGCCCCGACACCGGTTCGCGGGGCGACGACACACTGCCCGATGCCGGCACCGCGAGAATCAGCGATGCGAGCCCGCTGGGGTCGCTGGAGCTTGCTCGCCAACCGATCACCACGACTTCCTGGGTCTCGATCAGCGGAAACTTCAACCAGTCGTCGCTGCGCTGACCGGAGCGATAGGTGCTCGTTCGCAGCTTCGCCACAACGCCCTCGAGGCCGAGGTCCCGGCTCATCGTCATGGCGTGCGTCCCGTCGAAGCTCGGCGGCACCGCAACCGGCAGCCGCGTTCCCGAGTCGAGCATCGACTCCAGGAGCGTACGCCGCATATCGTAGGGCAGGGATCGGCAGTCCACCCCGTTGATGCTCAGCACATCGAAGACCAGGTACGACACCGGTGCCCGCTTGCGTGCGCGTGCCACGTCCTGTGTGCTGAGCACCCCGAGCCGCTGCTGCAATCGTGCAAAACTCGGGGCACCGTGCTCGTCGAGCGCAACGAGCTCACCGTCGAGCACCGCGGACTCCACGTCCACGGCCTCAGCGAGACCGGAGAGCTCGGGATACTCCGAAGTGATGACCCGGCCAGAACGACTGCGCAACGTGCTCGTGCCGTGCTCGATCGTCGCGAGGGCGCGGATGCCGTCCCACTTCATCTCGACGGCCCAGAGCGACGAATCGAGCCTGTCGAGCTGCGGCGCGCGGCCGGTCTCGGCGAGCATCGGCGTGTACCCGGTGCTCGTTTGGCGCGCGGCGCTCGCCTTCGGCCCGCTCGGTCGCGCGGCCCGGGGTGCCATCAGGTGGATCATCCACCGGGGTGCGCCGCGATCCTCGCCCGCTCGAAACAGCGCGAATCGGCGATCGCCGTCGAGCCCGCCGCCCTCGCGGCCATGCAGGGTGACGATCACCTCGTCATCGCGCCACTTCTCCAACTCGTAGGTGCCGGAGTCCCAGATCGTCACCGTGCCGCCGCCGTACTCGCCCTTCGGAATCTCGCCCTCGAAGTGGCGATACGAAAGCGGATGATCCTCGGTGGGGACCGCGAGATGATTGGTGCGCGGGTCGGTCGGCGGACCCTTCGGCAGCGCCCAGCTCACCAGCACCCCATCGTGCTCGAGCCGAAAATCGTAGTGCAAGCGTCTGGCTTCGTGGCGCTGAATGACAAAGCGAAGGTCGCCGTCGCGATCAGCATCGGGGTCGTCCTCGCCCGATGCCGGCATCGGTTCGGTCGTCCTGCTCGCATCGCGCTTGGAGCGATACGTGGCGAGACGGTCGCCGGCTGCGCGCCCACTGGTGCCTGAGGGCTTCGAGGCTCGCTGCGGCCGCGAGGGATTCCGCGGGTGTCGCGTGCCGAGGATCGCCTCGAGCGGGTCACCGCGCCGTTCCACGCGCTGCAGCACCTCGTCGAAGCGGAGCTGCCGCAGGTGCGGAGAGGCGAGTTCCCGCCAGGTGCGGGGAGCCGCCACCCACGGTTCCACCCGGCCGCGCAGCGAGTACGGCGCGACCGTGGTCTTTGCGGCGTTGTTCTGGCTCCAGTCGATGAATACCTTGCCTGGGCGCAGCGACTTTTTCATCGAGCTCGTAATGGAATCGGGGTGCTGCGCCTCGAGCGCTCGAGCCAGCTCCTTCGCCACGGCCGAGGCATCGTCCGAGGTGAGCGAACCATCGAGGCCCGCGTACACGTGGATGCCTTTGCTGCCGCTCGTCGCCGGCATCGCGGTGAGGCCCATGTCGCGCAGCACTTCGCGCACGAGAAATGCGACGCGCGCGCAGTCGCGAAGGTCGACGCCGTCGCCAGGGTCCAGGTCGAACACGAGGCGATCCGGGCGCTGTGCTTTGCCGTCGGCGTCGAAGCGCCACTGGGGCACGTGAATCTCGAGCGAAGCGAGCTGCGCCAGCCAGGCCAGGGTCGCGGCGTCGTTCACGAGCGGGTAGGTGTTGACGTGATCCTTGTGCGTAATGTCGGCGGTCGCCACCCAGTCGGGCGCGCCCTCGCCAAGATCCTTCTGGAAGAAGACCATCCCATCGCCGTTGTCGCCCACGCCGTCTGGCCAACGCTTGCGGGTGGCGGCGCGCTGCTCCACGTACGGGAGCATGACCGGGGCGATCGCAATGTAGTAGTCCAGGACGTCGCGCTTGGTGGTGCCGGTACGCGGATACAGCACCTTGTCGAGGTTCGTCACGCGCAGGCGGCGGCCCGCGATCTGTATCGTCTGCGGAGCTTTTGGCATGCCTACATGATGAGGTGGCCCTCACGCAAGCGGTAGACCTTTGACAATGCGGCGAGGTCTACTGTACCCATGAGAGCAATTTGGAGCGGCGATATCAGCTTCGGGCTCGTGAACGTGCCCGTGAAGCTTTATAGCGCGGTCGAGGATCATGACGTCGACCTGCACCAGGTGCACGACGCCGATCGGGGTCGCATCCGGTACGAGCGGCGCTGCGAGGTCTGCGGTCAGGTAGTTCCCTACGCGCACATCGATCGCGCCTTCGCGAACGACGAGCAAACGATCGTGCTGACCAAGGACGACATGGATTCCATTCCGCAGGAGCGCAGCCGGGAGATCTCCGTGCTCGAGTTCGTGCCCAGCGAGCAGCTCGACCCGATGTTGTTCGAGCAGAGCTACTACCTTGCTCCGACCGGCAAGTCGCGGAAGGCGTATGTGCTGCTCCGCAAGACCCTCGAGCGCACCGAGCGAACCGCGGTCGTGCAGTTCGCGCTGCGACTGAAGACCAGGCTCGCGGCTCTGCGGGTGCGCGACGACGTGCTCATGCTGCAGACGCTGCGCTGGCCGGATGAGATCCGCAGCGCCGACTTCGCGGCACCCTCCGAGGAACCCCGGATTAGCGCGAAGGAGATGCAGCTGTCGGCCGCGCTCGTGAAGAGCTTCTCGAGCGATTTCACGCCCGAACAGTTCCATGACGATTACCAGGATCAGCTGCGCGAGCTCATTGACACGAAACTCAAACAGGGCGACGCGATCGACACCGACGCGACCTTTGGCACGACAGGAGACGGTGGATCCGGAGAACAGAGTGCCGAGGTGATCGACCTGATGGAGGCGCTGAAGCAGAGCGTCGCTCGCTCCAAGGCCACCAAGTCCTCGAGGGCGAAGGCTTCGGGTTCGGTGGCCTCCGCAACGTCGGCACGAGCGACGAAGTCTTCCAAACGCGGGAAGGCTGCAGGATCATCCGAACCGGCGAAGTCGACGAGACCGAAGAAAGCTGCGGCATCGTCGAAGTCCTCGAGGTCGTCGAAGTCTCGTAAGGCGACGGAGCAGAAGCAGGCCTCGGCGTGATTGAATCTGCGATGCGCGGGTCCGTAGAGCGGCTCGTGAGCGCCCTCGGGCGGCAGGCGCGCGAGCAGGGGTGCACGGTTGCGACCGCCGAATCTCTGACCGGCGGGCAGCTCGCTGCGGCACTCGCCGCGGCACCGGAGGCTCGGGAATGGTACCGAGGCGGCGTGGTCGCCTATCAGGCCGAGGTGAAGTACTCGCTGCTCGGTGCGCCGCACGGTCCGGTGGTGACCGCGGCGACCGCCGAGTCCATGGCCCGGGCGGTGTCGAAACTGTTCGACTCGGACTTCTCGGTTGGGGTGACGGGGGTCGGGGGACCCGAGCCCGACGAGGGAGAGCCGCCGGGGACCGTGTATCTCGCGGTCTACCAGCGCGCTGCCAGCTCCGAGGGTGGCGGAGTCTCAGAGCGATTCGAGTTCGACGGAGCACCCGTCGACGTCATGCAACAGACCATCTGCGCGGCGCTCGAGGCACTGCTCACGAGTGTCGAGCGGCGCGCCGGCGACAACGGAGGGAACGGACCGGCAGTCGCCTAGCGATTCGGCCCGCTCCCTGTTGCGACTACTCGACGAGCTTCCCCTTCGACTCGGTGAGCGACGCGTCTGCCTCCGCGTAGGCCAGCTCGCGGAACGATTCCGGTGCTTCGGCGGCGGGCTCGAAGGTCACGCCGTCGGTGAGCGACCACAGGAAGTTGCCGGTGAGTTCGTCGTTCTGCTCCGGATAGTCGGAGCGGTTGTGGCAGCCTCGGGTTTCGCGCCGTTCGAGGGCGCACTCGAGGGTGGCGCGCGCGGCCAGCATCGACCCGAGCAGGTCGAAGGCGTGCGCGAGATCGTCGAAGCCTGCGATATCTGGGTGCGCCGAGACCCGGTCCACCCGTTCCTGGAGCGCGTCGAGCTTGGTGAGCCCCTCGCGCAATCCCGACTCGCTGCGCACGACTCCCGCGTGCTCGGTCATCAGGTCACGCAACGCCCGCTGCAAGAGGCGCGGGCTTTCGTGCTGCGACGCATCGACCACACCGGAGGCACCCTGGCCGCCGCCGCGCTCACCGCCACGCAGCAGTCGCCGCATCTCCTCGCGGGCCTCCTCCACGACCGCTGCCGGACGCGTCACGTGCTCGAGCCCGGCGACATACGAGGCGGCGTCGGCACCGGTGATGCGCCCGTACACGAGCAGCTCGATGAGGGAGTTGCCGCCGAGCCGGTTCGCCCCGTGCAGCCCACTCGAGGCCTCTCCGATCGCATAGAGACCGTCGACGCCGGTGCCGTGATCCTCGGCCCGAACCCACACGCCACCCATCGAGTAGTGAGCTGTCGGGGCGATCTCGATGGGCTGCTCGGTGATGTCGAGCATCTGCAGGTCGATGAGGGTGCGGTACACGCGGGGGAGCTTCTCGAGAATCACTTCCCGCGGCAGGTGCGACACGTCGAGAAAGACGCCGCCGTTCGTGGTGCCGCGGCCCTCGACGATCTCGGTGTAGCTCGCGAGCGCCACCCGGTCGCGAGTCGACAGCTCCATGCGTTCGGGGTCGTACTTCGACATGAACCGCTCGCCGAGGGCGTTGCGCAGGATGCCGCCCTCGCCTCGCGCCGCCTCGCTCACCAGGGTCCCTGCGGCGTCGGCGGGCTCGAGAATCCCTGACGGGTGAAACTGCACGAGCTCCGCGTCGCGAACCCTCCCGCCCGCGAGGGCCGCGAGCCGGAACGAGTCGCCCGTGTTCTCGTCGCGCCTGGAGCTCGTGTTGCGCCAGATGCGCGTGTGGCCGCCCGCGGCGAGGATCACCGCGTCGGCGTGAATCACCACCGGGGTGCCGTCGACGATGTCGAAACCGTACGCCCCGAAGATGCGACCCTCATGCTCAAGCAGTCGGGTGATGTACACGGTGTCGACGATGGGCACCTCGAGCTCTTGTGCACGGCGCAGCAGGGTGCGCTGGATCTCGAGCCCCGTGTAGTCGCCCGCGTAGCAGGTGCGGCGGTAGGTGTGCGCGCCGAAGAAGCGCTGGCTGATGCGGCCGTCGGATTCGCGGGCGAAGGGCATGCCCCAGCGTTCGAGGTCTTCGATGCCCTGCGCGGCGTTCTTGGTGACCACTTCGACGATCGCTGGGTCGGCGAGGTAGTAGGACTCGCGCAGCGTGTCGGCGGCGTGCTGCTGCCAACTGTCCTCGGGGTCCATGGTGCCGAGCGCGGCGTTGATGCCGCCGGCGGCCAGGGTGGTGTGCGCGTCGTGCTTGCGCCGCTTGCCGACGGCGAGCACCTGTACGCCGCGTTCGGCGAGTTCGATCGATGCCCTGAGGCCGGCACCTCCCGTCCCGATGACGAGCACCGTGGTCGAGAGTAGTCGTTCATTGTTCTTGGTCGATGTGTTCACGCCTGCCACGCTAGAACCGCAGCTTCGATTACTCCAATGAATAGATTCGATACAGACAATGCGCGTAGGCTATTACGCATGAACCTTGAGCAGCTGCGCGGCTTCGTCGAGGTCGCTGCGATCGGTCATTTCACGCGAGCCGCCGAGCGGCTGCACCTGGCACAGCCGTCCCTGAGCCGACAAATCGCGACGCTCGAATCGGAGCTTGAGGTCGAGCTCTTTCACAGGATTCGTGGAGGTGTCACGCTCACCGCCGCGGGGGAGCGGCTGCTGCCCATCGCCCGCCGCATGCTCGCCGACGCCGAAGCCGCGCGAGACGAGATGTCCGAGCTCACCGGACTGCGCCGCGGGCGCGTACGGCTCGGTGCCACACCGACCCTCACGACGAGTCTCGTCGCTGAGGTGCTGGTTTCGTTCCGAGCACAGTATCCCGGCATCGACGTCGAAGTGTTCGAGCGAGGATCGCGCGACCTCATCACCGCGCTCCTGGAGGGCGCGCTCGACCTTGCGCTCATCGTCACGAGCGTCTCGTCGGGTGCGGCGCGAGCCGTGCTCGAACTGGAGCCGCTGTTGTCCGAGCGACTCGTCGCAGTGTCGGCCGCGCACGAGGACGACCCGTTCACCGGGCGGGCGGGATCCTCGTCCAAGCCGATCTCGCTCGCGCAGCTCGCGCGCGTGCCGCAGGTGCAGTTCGCTGAGAGCTACGACTTGCGCGCCTCGATGGATGCCGCCTACGCGGCAGCGGCGTTGCACCCCGTGGTCGCCGTCGCCGGGGCGGAGATGGACTCGGCACTGCGCTTCGCCGAGCGTGGCATCGGTGTGGCCGTCGTGCCTGCGATGGTGGCCGCGGATCGGCCGACCCTGCGCGCGACGCCGCTCGCGGCCGAAGACCTGGCACGCACCGTGAGTCTCGCTCGTCGCGCAGACATGGCACCCACCCACGCGGCGGGAGCGATGCAGGCGCTGATTCGTAACACCGCTGACCGCCTGGCCGCAGTGCAGCGGGGACTCGTGCAGCGCGTCTGAGCCGCAAGAGGCCCCGCCGCATCTCACACTCGGGCCTGCCCCAGTTCGCCCTCCGTGCTTTCGTAGACGTAGGCCATCTCGCCGTGCACGTGCTCGTCGATGCCCGCCTGCTCGACCTCGGCCGGCACCCGCAGGCCCGTGGCCGCCTTCACACCGAGGGCGATCAGCAGCGAGACTACGAACGAGTACGCCGCGACGGCGAGGACTGAGATGGTCTGCACGAGCAGCAGCCCCGCCCCGCCGCCGACGAGCAGTCCGTCGCCAAAGGCGAAGAAGCCGAGGTACAGCGAGCCGATCACCCCGGCCACGAGGTGCAGGCCTACCACGTCGAGCGAGTCATCGTATCCGAGGCGGTACTTCCAGTCGATCGCGAAGGCGCAGGCGAGACCCGCGATGAGCCCGAGCAGCAGCGCCCACACGGGTGAGAGGCTGAGCGCCGAAGGGGTGATCGCGACGAGGCCCGCGACGGCGCCAGAGGCGGCGCCGACGACGCCCGGCTTCTTGCGGCGCAGCACATCGACGAGGATCCACCCGACGATTCCGGCGGCCGGTGCCGCGAGGGTGTTCACTATGATCAGCCCGGCCTCGCCGGTCTCGGTCGACAGGCCCGCGTTGAACCCGATCCAGCCGAACCACAGCAGGGCCGCACCGATCGTCACAAGCGGAACGCTGTGCGGCTGGTGCGATCCCGGGCCGAACCCGAGTCGCTTGCCGGCGACGATCGCGAGGGCGAGCGCCGCTGCACCCGCGTTGATGTGAATTACGGTGCCGCCCGCGAGGTCGATCACGTCGGGTAGGCCGAGGTTCGCTCCGAGTTGCTGGATCCAACCTCCGCCCCAGACCCACGCCGCAACCGGAAAGTAGACGAGTGTCGCCCAGACCCCAGAGAACAGCACCCACGATCCGAGGCCGACCCGATCGGCGATCGCACCCGAAATGAGGGCGGTCGTGATCATCGCGAACACGGCACCGAAGCCGACACCGATGAAGTCGCTCGGCGGGGTATTGACGAGCCCGAAGTCCTTGAAGGGGCTCCCCGCGAAGCCCTGCTCACCCTCGGCGAAGTAGTTCATGCTGTAACCGAAGAGCACCCAGAGTATGCCGACCACTCCCATCGCGCTGACGCTGAAGAGCATCATGTTCACGACCGAGCGCACGCGCACGAGCCCGCCATAGAAGAGGGCCAGGCCCGGGGTCATAATCAGCACGAGCGCGGTGCTCGCAAGGGTCCACACGTCGCTCGGAGTGAGTTCCATGATGTCGCCGCCTTTCGTTTCGAATCGCAGAGCAAGTGCCCGATTGCGAAGGGTTATCAGGGTGGTGGGCGAGGATCAGTCGGCCCGGTGTCGACACCGCCAAGTCTGCAATGCCGGTGTTTCGCGGTGTTTGCCCTTGAGTTTCGCGCTCGAAACTGTTTTGTTTCGTGTCTGTTTCAAACGCTCCATTTTGTGTTCTTACTGTTTCGGCGTGTGTTACTCTCAAACCCCCAACAGCCGCCCGGGATGCAATGTCGCAGCACCGCAGGAGTGCCGCATTCGGCGCTGCTGCCTGCTCGACCTCTCGCCTTCCCGTCGACGAGAGGAATTCGATGGTGCCAACGGCCGAGACTTCTGCACACCGCGTTGCCGCGCAGCGCCCAGCACGCACGGGTCTGTACGACCCCGCAGAAGAGCGCGACGCATGCGGTCTGGCGAGCGTGGTCTCACTGACCGGCGAGCCGAGCCATCGCATCGTCGAGCTCTCCCTCGAAGCACTCGAGAACCTTGAGCATCGCGGTGCCGTGGGCAGCGACGCGGGTACCGGTGACGGTGCTGGAGTGCTGTGCGAACTGCCCGACCGCTTTCTGCGCGAGGTGCTTCTGGAGCGCACCCCCGAGGTGCACCTCCCACCGGCCGGCCGCTATGCGACTGGCCTTATTTTTTTGCCACGCGAGAGCACCGAGCGTCACGCGGTGAAGTACCGCATCGCAGCCATTGCGGCGGAGGAGGAGCTCGAGGTGTTGGTGTGGCGACCTGTCGAGGTGCAACTCGCGGTGCTCGGAGACGGCGCGCGGGCCGCTGCTCCGACCATCGAACAGCTCGTGCTCGTCGCGCGCGATGGCAGGGTGTTCGATGAGCTTCAGCTCGAGCGTGCCGCGTTCCGCACCCGCAAGCGCCTGCAGCACGAGACCGGCGCATACGCTCCCTCTCTCAGTAGCCGCACGATCGTTTACAAGGGCATGGTCACGACGCTGCAGCTGGCGAGGTTCTATCCGGAGCTGCACGATGAGAGGTTCGAAGCTCGCTTCGCTATCGTGCATTCGCGCTACTCAACGAACACCTTTCCGTCATGGCACTTGGCGCAGCCATTCCGCATGGTCGCACACAACGGTGAGATCAACACCGTGCGGGGCAATCGCAACTGGATGCGCGCCCGCGAGTCGCAGCTCGAGAGCCCGGTGCTCGGCGACCTGCGCCCGCTCCTGCCGATCTGCACGCCCGACGGCAGCGATTCGGCGAGCTTCGACGAGGTGCTCGAACTGCTCGTGATGTCGGGTCGTAGCCTGCCGCACGCGCTCGCGATGATGGTGCCCGAGGCGTGGGAGCTCGAGCACGGCCTCGCCCCCGAGCTGCGCAACTTCCTCGAGTACCACTCGCTCATCATGGAGCCCTGGGATGGTCCCGCCGCGATGATCGCGACCGATGGCCGCGAGCTCGTCGCACTTCTCGATCGCAACGGTCTGCGCCCCGGACGCTACCAGGTGACCCGCGACGGTCTGCTGGTCATCGCGAGCGAGACCGGCGTGCTCGAGTTCGCACCCGGCCAGGTGGTGCGTCGCGGCCGCTTGCAGCCGGGGCGCATGATCGCGGTCGACCTCGCAAGCGGCAGCATTCGCGAAGACGAGGAGGTGAAGCGCGAGCTCGCCCATGCTGAGCCGTGGGGCGACTGGCTGCACGAGGGCCTCATCAGGCTCTCGGAGATGCCGGAGCGTGAGCACCTGGTGCACCCGCCGGCTTCGATCGTGCGCCGTCAGCGCACCTTCGGCTACACCGAGGAGGAGCTGCGAGTGCTGCTCGGCCCGATGGCGGCCGACGGTGCCGAGCCCCTCGCCGCGATGGGCACCGACACCCCCATCGCCGTGCTGAGCGATCGCCCGCGCCTCATCTTCGACTACTTCGTGCAGCAATTCGCTCAGGTCACGAACCCGCCGCTCGACGCGCTGCGCGAAGAGCTCGTCACGAGCCTGGCGACGAGCATGGGACCGGTGCCGAACCTGCTCGCCCAGGGCTCGGAGCATGCGCGTCAGGTGATCCTCGATTTTCCGGTGATCGACAATGACGATCTCGCGCGTATTCAGCACTTCGCCGACGACCCCGAGCGTGAGCGCACGGTCACGATCCGGGGCCTCTACCCCGTGGACTACTACGCGAAGGGCCTGGCCGACCGTCTCGAGGCCATGTGCCACGAGGCGAGCGCGGCGATCGAAGCGGGCGCGGAGTTCCTCATCATCTCCGATCGCGATAGCGACAAGGATCTGGCCCCGGTACCATCGCTGCTTGCCGTCTCGGCGGTGCACCACCACCTGATCCGCGAGGGCACCCGCATGCGGGTGGCGCTGATCGCCGAGGCCGGCGACGTGCGAGAGGTGCATCACGTCGCCGCGCTCATCGGATACGGTGCCGCGGCAGTGAACCCCTACCTCGCGATGGAGAGCGTCGAGGCGCTCGTGCGCTCGGGTGAACTCGAAGGCGTGACCGAGGCCGACTCCGTGCACCACCTCATCAAGGCGCTCGGCAAGGGCCTGCTCAAGGTGATGAGCAAGATGGGCATCTCGACCGTGGCGAGCTACTGCGGTGCGCAGACCTTCGAGGCGATCGGCCTCTCGCAAGAGGTCGTCGACCGGTACTTCACCGGCACCGCGACGAAGCTCGGGGGAGTCGGACTCGATGTGCTCGCCGCCGAGGTGGCCGCTCGCCATCGGCGCGCGTACCCCGACAATCTCTCCGCACTGACGCACAAGCGGCTCGAAACCGGCGGCGAATACCGCTGGCGCCGCGGCGAAGAACCGCACCTGTTCGATCCGCAGACCATCTACAAGCTGCAGCACGCCACGCGAACGGGCCGGCGCGAGATCTTTGCCGAGTACACCGCGCGCGTCAATGAACAGCAGGAACGCCTCATGACGCTGCGCGGACTCTTCAGGTTCTCGCCGCAGCGCCCGCCGGTACCGCTCGACGAGGTCGAACCGGTCGAGGCCATCATGCGCCGCTTCGCCACCGGCGCGATGAGCTACGGCTCGATCTCGCCCGAGGCGCACGAGACTCTCGCGATCGCGATGAATCGTATCGGCGGCAAGTCGAACACGGGCGAGGGCGGCGAGAGCGACGATCGCCTCACCGACCCCGAGCGGCGCAGCGCCATCAAGCAGGTGGCATCGGGCCGCTTCGGCGTGACCTCGATGTACCTCACGAACGCCGACGAGATTCAGATCAAGCTCGCCCAGGGCGCGAAGCCAGGGGAGGGCGGGCAGCTACCGCCGCAGAAGATGTATCCCTGGATCGCGAGAACCCGGCACGCAACGCCGGGCGTGGGCCTCATCTCTCCGCCCCCGCACCACGACATCTACTCGATCGAAGACCTCAAACAGTTGATCTTCGACCTGAAGCGAGCGAACCCCTCCGCCCGCATCTCGACGAAGCTCGTCTCGCAGTCGGGCATCGGCCCGGTCGCCGCGGGCGTCGCGAAGGCGCTCAGCGACGTCGTGCTGGTGTCGGGCCACGACGGCGGTACGGGGGCGAGCCCCATGAACTCGCTGAAGCACGCGGGGTCGCCCTGGGAGTTGGGGCTCGCCGAGGTGCAGCAGACGCTCATGCTGAACGGGTTGCGCGACCGCGTCGTCGTGCAGGTCGACGGGCAGCTGAAGACCGGCCGCGATGTGGTGGTCGCTGCGCTGCTCGGGGCCGAGGAGTTCGGTTTCGCGACCTCGGCGCTCGTCGTCTCGGGATGCGTCATGATGCGCGTGTGCCACCTCGACACCTGCCCGGTGGGCGTCGCAACGCAGAATCCCGAGCTGCGCAGTCGGTTCACGGGCCAGGCCGAGCATGTGGTGAACTTCTTCACGTTCATCGCGGAGGAGGTACGGGAGATCCTCGCCTCGCTCGGATACCGCAGCATCGACGAAGCGGTCGGCGACACCGCAGCTCTCGATATCGACGACGCGATCACGCACTGGAAGGCCTCGGGCCTCGACCTCACGCCGGTGCTTCGCGGGCCGACCTTCGCGGACGGTGCGCCGCGGCGTCACGGTGTGGCTCAACAGCATGAGGTGGAGGCGCACTTCGACCAGGCCCTCATCGCCGGTTCAGCCGACGCGCTCGAGCGTCGCGATCCGGTCGTGATCGATGTGCCGATCCGCAACATCGACCGGGCGGTCGGAACGATGCTCGGCCATGAGGTGACGAAGCGATTCGGTGCGTCGGGGCTCGCTCCCGAGACGATCGACATCACGCTCACCGGATCTGCCGGTCAGTCCCTCGGCGCATTCCTGCCCTCGGGTGTGACACTGCGTCTGATCGGGGATGCGAACGACTACGTGGGCAAGGGCCTCTCGGGCGGCGAGATCACTGTGCGCCCGCACCCCGAGGCCGGGCACGCGGCGGCTGGCAACGTGATCGCGGGCAACGTCATCGGCTACGGCGCGACGAGCGGAGCGCTATGGATCGCAGGCGTGGTCGGTGAGCGCTTCATGGTTCGAGGATCGGGAGCGACCGCCGTGGTGGAGGGCACGGGCGATCACGCACTCGAGTACTTCACGGGCGGGTTCGCGCTGATCCTCGGCCCGACCGGCCGCAACATCGGAGCCGGTATGTCTGGCGGCGAAGCGGTGCTGCTCGACCTCGACCCGCTCAACGTCAACTCAGCAGAGCTCGTGAGCGGCTCGCTCATGCTGCAGCCGCTCGACGAGGCTCGACGCGCACGAGTGCTCGCCCTACTGAAACGGCACGTCGAACAGACGAGCTCGACCGTCGCGGCGTCGCTGCTCACCGAGCTCGACGCGTCGAACCCGGGGGCGGAGACGGCCTGGACACGCTTCACGCACCTGATCCCGCGGAACTACTCGCGCGTGCTCGAGATTCACGAGATCGCGCGCGCCGAGGGCCGCGACCCCGATGACGACCGGTCGTGGTCGCAGATCCTGGAGGTGACCCGTGGCTGATCCGCGCGGATTCCTGAAGATTCGCGAGCGTGAGCTCGCCCCCAAACGCCCCGTCGCCCTGCGGCTCATGGACTGGCGAGAGGTCGTCGACCCGGCAGACCCGACCGTGGTGGCACGCCAGGCCTCGCGCTGCATGGACTGCGGGGTCGCGTTCTGCCACCAGGGCTGCCCGCTCGGCAACCTCATCCCGGAGTGGAACGACCTCGCGTGGCGCGGGCGCGAGCGCGAGGCGCTCGACCGACTGCACGCGACCAACAACTTTCCCGAGTTCACCGGGCGCGCCTGCCCGGCACCGTGCGAGTCGGCGTGCGTGCTCGGCATCAACCAGCCCGCAGTCACCATCAAGCAGATCGAGAACTCGATCATCGACCAGGGCTTCGCGAATGGTTGGGTTGTGCCCGTGCCACCGGAGCGCCTAAGCGGCAAGACTGTGGCTGTGGTCGGCTCGGGACCCGCAGGCCTCGCCGCAGCCCAGCAATTGACCCGTGCCGGGCACACCGTCGCGGTGTACGAGCGCGACGAGCTGCCTGGCGGGCTACTCCGCTTCGGCATTCCGTCGTTCAAGCTGGAAAAACGGCTCGTCGACCGTCGCATCGCGCAGATGAAACAGGAGGGCACCCGCTTCCGCACCGGGGTCGAGATCGGCCGCGACATGAGCTGGACCGAGCTGCGTCGTCGCTACGACGCGATCGTGATAGCAACCGGAGCGGTCGTGCCTCGACCACTCGCGCTTCCCGGGCGCGAACTCGACGGGATCCACTACGCGATGGAATACCTCACCGCGCAGAATCGGGCCGAGGCGCCGGTGCCAGGCAACACTCCACTGCATGCCGGCGGTAAGCACGTGGTCGTCATCGGCGGCGGTGATACCGGGGCGGACTGCGTCGGCACCGCACACCGTCAGGGCGCGGCCTCGGTGACGAACCTCGCGATCGGGCGCAAACCGCCGGTAGCCCGCGGTGCGGAGCAGCCGTGGCCGGTGCACCCGACGCTCTTCGAAGTGTCAACCTCGCACGAGGAAGGTGGCGAGCGCCGCTACCTCGCCTCAACCGTCGAATTCGTCGGCGACGCCGAAGGACGGGTGCGCTCGCTGAGAGTCGCCGAGACGGGCTTTACCGAGCATGGGAGGCAACCGATCGCCGGCACCGAGCGTCTCATCCGCGCCGATCTTGTGCTGATCGCGATGGGTTTCTCCGGCCCCGAACCAATCGACAATCAGCACTTCGTGCTGCCGATCGGAGCGCGCGGCACCTTCGATCGGAGCGCGGACTTCGCCACGGCGATGCCGGGCGTGTTCGTCGCGGGCGATGCGGGCAGAGGCCAGTCGCTGATCGTGTGGGCCATCGCCGAGGGCCGAGGCGTTGCAGCCGCAGTGGACGCGTACCTGACCGGTGCCACGTCCAGGCTTCCCTCACCGGTGCGCGCGATCGATACCGCTTTCGCATAAGCGCGCAAGGGGTCGAGGCACGCGCCCGGTGTGCGACAGACTGTGACAATGAACCACGAACAGCCCCCACACAACGGCCGACCGGCCGAACGCGGATGGATCAAGACGCAACTGGCCCGACTCGTCGCGTTCGCGCTCAGGTTTCGTCTCGTGCGCGCGCTGCTGCTGTACGTCGAGCACCGCGGGCCTGCGCTCGCCGACGCGGTGACCTACCGCCTGCTCTTCAGCGTGTTCGCGGCAGTGCTCCTCGGTTTTTCCGTGGCCGCGCTGTGGTTGGGCGCGAACCCGGAGGTGATGGGCGCGCTCGTCGACGCCCTCGACTCGGTGATCCCCGGTCTCGGCGACTTGATCGACGTCGATCGCATTCAGGCACCGGCCGGTTTCACGGTTGCGGGTGTGATCGCGCTTGCGGGTCTGATCGGCGCGGCGATCGGGGCGATCGGCAGTCTGCGCGCGGCGCTGCGGAGTCTGGCAGATCGCAGCCACGCCGACAAGAACGTGGTGCTCGCTCAGTTGCGCAACCTGCTGCTCGCCGTGAGTTTCGGAGGATTGCTCGTGGCAGCGGCGGTGCTGAGCGTGGCGAGCTCCGTCGGCGTGCAGACGGTCGCGTCATGGATCGGTGTCGACTTCGACTCGGGTGTGGGCGGCCTGCTGACGCGGGTGCTCGGCGTGATCATTGTGTTCGCGATCGACACTGCGGCGATCGCGCTCATCTTCCGGCTGCTCTCCGGTGTGCGGGCACCAGCTCGCGCGCTGTGGTCCGGTGCGATGCTCGGCGGCGCGGGCGTCGTCGTGCTGCAGGAACTCTCCGGGCTCTTCGTGCGGGGCGCGACCTCCAATCCGTTGCTTGCGTCCTTCGCCTCCCTGGTTGCCCTGCTGCTCTGGCTCAACCTTTCGACGCAGGTGATCCTCGTTGCGAGCTGTTACATCTTGGTCGCAACTCGGGAAGCCCACGACCGGGTACGTGAGCGCTTCGGAGCATCGACCCTGGCTCAGTGGCGTCGCCGAAGGGCCGAGGATCGCGTACACGCGGCAACGAGGGACCTCGATGCCGCTCGCGAAGCAGAGGCGTCCGAGGTGCAATAGCCCTCGCATACTCGCTCTCGGTACCGTCAGTCAACCCCGATGACGGGTGGCATGGCGCTCTCTACGCTCGAACCACGATAACGAGCACCACAGCACGAAAGAGGGCCGACATGCATACGGTGACCAGTGAGATAGATATTTCGATGCCGATCGAATCCGTGTACAACCAGTGGACGCAATTCGAATCGTTCCCGGCATTCATGTCTGGAGTCGAAGAGGTTCGTCAGCTCGGCGACACCCACACGCATTGGCGGGTGCGCGTCGGCGGTGCGGAGCGCGAGTTCGATGCGGAGATCACGGAGCAGACGCCCGACCAACGGATCGCCTGGCGCAGCACGAGCGGCCCGCAGCAGGCGGGAGTGGTGACGTTTCACAGGCTCAATGCTGAGGAGACCCGCGTGCGATTGCAGCTCGAGTGGGACCCCGAGGGGTTCGTGGAGAAGGTCGGAGCGGCGCTGCAGCTTGACGACGGGCAGGTGGCATCGGACCTGCGGTCGTTCAAGAGCCTGATCGAGAGCAACGGATTCGAGACCGGTGCATGGCGAGGATCGGTCGACCGGCCAGGCGACGGGGGTGTGTGATCGTGGCTACCGCGTGGGAACCCAACGAAGAGAAGGACGCGGACGACGAGCTGACCGAGACCCTGCCCGATCAGCCCGCACCGCTCGTGACGCCGGAGGACGAGCAGGGAGTCGAAGTGACCGGAGGTGACCCTCGAAGCGCGCTTGACGCATTGGGGGAGGATGTCGCGTCATCACCGGCGAGGCGAGGGCACGAGGATCCGGAGCTTGCGGCCCGGACCGAAGAGGACCAGCCGCCGGCACAGCGGGCGTGAGCGGTGGCACCGGGCGGCAGGAGCGGCCGCGACCGTCAGAAGTTCGATCGCGTGCCGCTGTTCGGACGCGCCCTCCCCGGGCTGCGGGCACAGGTCGATCGTGATCTGCGCAGAAGGCGGCTGAGCCGTGACCGGGTCGCGGCGTGCGTGGTGCGCCTGATCGACCTGCAATTCTTCCGAGTCGGCAACCCGGAGTACGCTAAGCGCAATCAGAGCTACGGGATCACGACCCTCCGTGAAGAGCACGCCACCCCCGGCGCGAGCATCGTTGAGTTCGACTTTGTCGGCAAGAGCGGCAAGCGGCATAGGCGTCGGGTGCGCGAACCCAGGATCGCCCGAGTGATCGCCAAGCTGCTGGAGATTCCGGGCAGCGAGGTGTTTCGGTTCTTCGATGAGGACGGGCTGGTGCACAAGCTGCGCAGCCGCGACGTCAACGCGTATGTCAAACGACACATGGGGGAGGAGTTCACGGCCAAAGACTTCCGAACCTGGGGCGGAACCTCGATCGTGGCGACGTCGCTCATTGCGTGCGACCCGAGCGAACTCGATTCCGCCTCCGGCCAGCAGCGGGTGCTTCGCGAAGCGATCCGGGACGCGGCCGCGCACCTCGGGAACACTGCCTCCGTCACTCGGTCCGCATACGTCGACCCGCTCGTGCTCGCCGCCGTGGAACGACCCGACGTCGTGCGAAAGGTCCGGCGCAGCCGGGCCCGGATGCGAAGCCGACGCTACCTGACCGTAGATGAACAGGCGACTTTGGCGCTCATTGCCGCCATGCGTCGCGCATCTCGTCGCAAGAGGTAGCGGGGGCGCGTGTCGCTCGAACCGCTTCACACCTTACGGCCAGGAGGGTTCCTCGTCGGGGCAGATCACGAGTTCTCGCACCTCGCAGTGGGGCGGTTGCTGCAGGGCAAAGATCACGGCACGGGCAACGTCCTCGGGCTCGTTGAGTCGCGCGTCCGGTGCAGGCCGGTATGCCTCGGGGCGATCATCGAAGAAGTTGGTGCGCATGCCGGCGGGTATCAGCGTCGTTACGCCGATCTGACCGGCGGTCTCCGCCGCCAGCGCGCGCGAGAACCCGAGGATGCCGAACTTGGAGGCGCAGTACGCCGTCGCCTCCGGCAGTGCGCGCAGCGCGAGCGAGGAGGCAACCGTGACGACCCTCCCGTGCGATCTGACGAGGTGCGGGAGTGCCGCTCGTACCGTGCTCACGGTGCCGAGCAGGTTTACCCCGATCACTCGCTCCCACTCGTCCGCTTCGACCTGGTCGAGCCGGCCGCAACGGTCGATTCCGGCCGCCGTCACGACCGCCTCGAGACCGCCGAGCTCCTCCGCCAGCTCGCCGATCGCTCGCTCAAGGGCGGCACGGTCCGACACATCCACCTCACGGGCAGCGGACTTCCGTTGCGCCTCGTTCAGGCGGATGTCAATTACCGCCGGTGTTCCGCCGGCCTCGGCCACCGCTTCGGCGACGGCCGCGCCGAGCCCCGATCCCGCGCCGGTGACCAGTACTCGGCCGATGATCCGGGGATACATGCTGGTTCTCATTTTCGTTCCTCCTTGTTCGGTTTGGGTGCCCGCAGCCTCATACGGCTTCGGCGAGTGCTCGCACTAGGTGCGATGTTGACCTGCCCAGGTGATACGGCATGGTGACGACCCGGCCGCCCCAACGTTCGACGAGCGCGCGCTCCGGTAGTGCGTCGTGCCGATAGTCCCCTCCCTTGACCCAGAACTGTGGTCGGATTTGCTGCAGCGCCGTCATCGGATCGTCTTCGTCGAACACGTGCACCGCATCGACGCACGAGAGTGACTCGAGCATCCTCACGCGGTCCTGATAGCCCATGAGCGGCCGGTCGGGGCCCTTCAGGCGGCGCACCGACGCATCCGAGTTCAGCAGCACAATGAGAAAATCGCCGAGGGCCCTCGCGGCCTCGAGGGTCCGCACGTGCCCGGCATGCAGGAGGTCGAAGCAGCCTCCCGTCGCAACCAACACCTGGCCGCGGTCGCGCACCTGCCTCGCGAGCTCGAGGGCGCTCGTGCCAGGCCCCGGAATGGGCACCTCTGGCGGACCTTGCAACGCCGCGACACCCCCATTCCGAAGGTAGGTCCCGGCGGCGCGCACGCCGGCCTGTACCGCCTCAACGGACGCACCTCCCTGCGCGAGGGTGACCATCGCGGTCGCCGCAAAGCGGTCGCCGGCACCGCAGACGTCCGCAGCCGTGACGGCGTTCCCGTGGAGGTGATAGGTCCCATGCGCGTTGTCGAGCACCGCGCCACCGGCACCGAGCGTCACGGCCGCGGCGACGCAGCGATACTTCTTCCGAAGCACCTGTGCGGCTCGGGCCGCCTCGGCGGGGCTGCTGCGCAGCCCGCTCGCGGCCGCTGCCTCGTCGAGGTTCGGGGTGATGAGTTCGACTCCCGGTACCGGCGGCATGCCGCGCGGGTGCGGATCCCACAGGATCGGGATCTCCCTGGCGCGTCGTTGCAGTGTGCGCCGCAGTTCCTGGTGGGAGGTGATGCGGCGCCCGTAGTCCGAGACGAGTATCGCCTGGGCGTTCGACACCGCTTCGAGGACATCTGCTTCCAGGCGCGGAATCGGGGGAACATCGCATCCCTCATCCACCCGGCAGATCGGCTCATCCCCGAGCCGGATTCGCGTCTTGGTCGGGGTTTGGGCACCCGTACTGCCCGCGACGACCGAGATGCCGCGCAGCAGGTCTCGCAGCAGGGCACCCCGGCGGTCCCCTGACAGTGCGGTGACCAGCTGCACCTGGTGCCCGTCGCTCGCGAGCATCCGCGCCACGAGTCCGGCACCGCCAGCACGGATCAGCCGCTGGGTGATATTGATCACCGGCACCTGTGCATCGGGGCTGACCCTGAGCGACGGACCGCCGAGGTCCCGGTCGAGCAGTGTGTCTCCGACCACCGTGATTCTCATCGGGGATCACCTGCTCCATCGACTGTCGCGCCGCCGCTCGAGACGTGCGCGTCGAACACCTCGCACAGCGCGTGGATCGCCGCGAGCTGCCCCTCCTGCACATGCGGGGAGGGCCCCTCGAATGCGATCGCGTCGTCGCAGACGTAGGTCAGCGAGTTGGGGCCCGCGCCGGTGAGCGCCCAGCTCGTCGCCCCGGCCGAGCGCGCGGCGCGGGCGGCCTCGATAAGGTTCGGACTCTCGCCGCTGGTGGACAGCAGCAGCACAACGTCACCGACGCGCGCGTGGGCGAGCACCTGTCTTGAGAACACCTGCTCGAACCCGTAGTCGTTGCCGATCGCGGTTACGCTCGAGGTCTCCGCGTTCAGCGCGAGAGCCGAGAACGCTGGGCGCTCGTGACGGTATCGTCCCACGAGCTCTGCGGCGAGATGTTGCGCTTCAGCGGCTGAACCGCCGTTTCCCGCGATGAGCAGACGCGATCCGGAGCGCATGCGTTCCGTCAACTCCTGACCCCACTGCTCCAGGTGCGCGGCGTGGCGTTCTGCGCGCTCGAGGAGTTCGGCGAGACCCCGGAAGTGGGAAACCACTCGATCACCCTCGCCCTCGGAGGTGAGCGCTGGTGCCTCGGACGTGCTGTGGGCGGGCGGTGCCACGCGTGTGCGCATCATTTCGCCACCTCCGTGAGGCGCGGTGACGACAGTTCTTCGCCTGCGATCACCTGTTCGTAGATGTGCTCGGTGCGCTTTGCGACCTGAGCCCAGTCGTACTCACGCTCCGCTCGCTGTCTGCCGGCATCCCCGAGCGCGCGCCTGAGCCGCTCATCGGTGAGCAGTCGAGCGATCGCGCAGGCGAGCTCCGTAGGCTTTCTCGGAGGCACGAGAAGCCCGGTTTCTCCGTCGACGATGCTGTTTTGTAGACCACCCACTCGGGTGGCGACAACGGGCGAGGCGCACGCCATGCTCTCGAGCGGCACGATGCCGAACGGTTCGTAGAGGGGGGAGCACACCACGACATCTGAGGACCGGAACAGCGCAGGCATGTCGTCTCGGGGCACCGCGCCCCGAAAGTGCACCAGGCTGGCGACGTTCAACTGCTTCGCGATCGCGGCGAGGCGCGAGCGTTCCGGGTCCGAGCCATCTGACGTGCTGCCCGATCCCGCGATCACGAGCTCGAAGTCGTCGAAACCGAACTCTCGGAGCAGTGCGAGCGCGTTGATGGCCAGATCGAAGCCCTTGCGGGGCACCAACCTCCCGACGCTCAGAATGCGGAACCGCGCGCCTCGAGCCTCGACGGGTCCGGACGGCGTGAAGAGCTGCGTGTCGACACCGCACGGCGCGACCGCAATGCGCTGGGTCGGGACACCCAAGAGGGTGAGCTCTTGCACCTCGTCCGGGCAGGTGGCGATGACCGCATCGACCTGCCTCCCCACCATGGGTTCGAGCCGCGCTCGTTCGGGTGGGCTTTCGTCGGCGGCACCCAGGCAGCGGCGCTTCACTGAGCCGAGCGCATGGAAGGTTTGCACGATGGGCGGCTTCGGGGATGGGCCGAGCATCTCCTGTCGGCCATCGAGTGCGGCGAGCCCGGACATCCAGAAGTGGCCGTGCACGATGTCAGGTGGTTCCACCGACCACGCGGCGGCCAGGCCAGCGGCGAACGCGCACATGTGCGGCAGCAGTTCCTCCTTCGGCACGTGTCGCTCGGGTCCTGCGGTCAGGTGCACGACTTCAACGCCGTCGCACATCGCCACCCGTGTGGGCGTGCCAGGGGAGTCCCTTCTCGTGAAGACGGTGACGTGGTGTCCTCGAGCGGCGAGGCTCCTCGAGAGTGCGGCCACGTGAACGTTCTGCCCGCCGGAGTCCACGCCTCCGGGAGGGGCGATCGGGCTTGAGTGTTCGGATACCATCGAGATCTTCATGTGCTGACTCCTTCTCGTGCGTGATGTTCGAGCATTTCGTCCCAGTCCCCGAGAAAGCGCTCGAGACCGTAGCGGGCCCGAGCGAAGGATCGCGCGGCCATTCCCATCTCTCGGGCTGCCTCTGGCTCCGCCAGGAGGCGACGCCCCGTCGCGAGCAGCTCATCGAGATCCGCGCTGACGGCACCCGCACCGGGCGGCACGGCCCGTGGCGCTTCAGTGGCGGCAATGACAAGCACGGGCATGCCGAGGCTCATCGCTTCGAGCAGAGAAAGGCCGAGGGAGGTCCAGCGCATCGGATGAACGTAGGCTCGACGACGGGAGAGTTCGCGATGCAGCACTTTGGTTGCCAGGTCGCCCTGCGGGCGGATGCGATTCGCCTGACGAGTATGCGTTGCGACGAGCAGCTCGCTATCGATCCCGAAGCAGTCGACCGGTGCCACCTCCGCGAAGCGGGGAAGCAGATCGGTTCCGGTCACTCTGCCGCGCCGCACGGGTTCGTTGATGACCGCGCCGAACGATTCCAGCTCGCCGGTGTACTGCAGACCGGGATCGGGTATGCCGTGCTCGATGACAGCCGTGCGGGCCTCGCCGCAGTCCCAGATCAGCCGATTGAAATGGGTGACATGCACGATCGGGATCCGCTTCTGCGCGGCGAGCGGGTGGCGCTCGGTGACCGGCCGCTGCTTCGGGGTGTTGTGCTCCACGTACACGGCCTCCAGATCGTGACCGGGAGAGCGCCCAGTGAGCGACTCGACGAGGTCGATCTCCTCGATGCGTTGCAGCACGACGACGTCGATGTGTTCCTGACTCAGCTCGGCCGGTTCGACCCATCGCGCGCCCGGGGGCAGCTCGCGCCGTGGCTCTCCGCCGCGAGCGAGTACCAGGTAGTCGTGCCGTCCGCGGAGGAAGGCGTCCATCCATCCGCCGTGTACGTGCCAAACGAGGACTCTCATTGCGCCACCTCCGCGCGGTCCGCGCTGGCCGCCACGAGACTCCGGGTCCTGACCTCGACCTGCAGGTCGTTCATCGCGCGCAGCACCGTGAGCGGTGTGACGGAGGCCAGGCAGGGATGACCGGGAACCGGGCATTCGCGCGCTCGAGAGTCCTTGCAGGGGGCTGACTGGTCGCCGAGCAGCCGATGCGGAACACCGTACGGTGCCCACTTGCTCGCCGGAACCACGGGTGCGAAGAGACTCACCACGGGTGTTCCGACGGCCGCGGCGAGGTGTGCCGGCCCCGTATTGCCGCAGACGACCGCGTCGGCTCCCCGCAGCACGCCCGCGAGCTCCCTGAGGGAGCATCTGCCGGTCAGGTCGAGCACGGACGGGACGGCGTTCGAGATGACGGACGCGAGCTCGCGCTCACTCTCGGATCCCGTGACGACCACGTGCTGGCCCGCGAGTGCGAGGGCCGCCGCGAGGCAGGCGTAGAGCTCGATCGGCCACTGCCGTGCCGGTACGGCGGCACCCGGATGCAGGACGGTGTACGGGGATCGTTCGGTAAGCCACGCTGTGTCCGGAACGCCGGTCACCGCAAGACGCGAGTCGAGGGGGCGCTCGAATCCCGCCGCGCCCACGATCTCGAGCGCGCGCTCAGGCTCCGGCAGATCCTCGGCGAAGTCTTCGCCGGGTCGCACGCGCACGTCGAGCAGCGCTCCGGCGTAGTCGACGGAGGCGGCCGTGATTCGTGTGATGCCCGCGAGTCGCAGCAGCAGTGCCAGCGGGAGTGGAGACTGATGGAAGGATGTCAGCACGACCGCTTCGGTCACTTCCGCTGCGCGAATCTGCTCCACCACGGCCGACATGTGGGCAGGGCTTGGATCACCCGGCGGATTCGAGATCCAAGGGCAATCCCATACGATCACCTCGCTCACCCCTGGGAGCATCCGTGCCGCCTCCTCGCCGCGCGGTCCGCACAGCAGCACCACCTCGGACCGCGCTGCGACGGCCCGAACGGCCGGTCCCGACACCAGCACATCGCCCATGCTGTCGAGTCGTGCCACGAGCACCCGGTTCATGCCGCCACCTCCCTCACGAGCGGGGCGACCATCTCGACTGCGGCGAGGAGGTTCCGCGCCACATACGTTGCCGCCCGAACCTCCTCGGCGCGCGTGCGTGAGGTGGGCACCAGGATGCCGGTTGCTCCCGCGGCCTCGGCCGCAGCGACGTCCGCGGCGATGTCACCGATCATCACGACCCGTTCCGCGGACACGCCGAGATTGCGAGACGCGCGCAGAATCATGCCGGGTTGCGGCTTGCGGCACCCGCACGCATCCCGATGCGAATGCGGGCAGACCTGCCAGTCGTCGAACGGACCGAGCAGGCGGGCCACCTCGGTATTGACCCGGTCGACGTCGGCGCGGGTCAGCAGCCCCCGGGCGATTCCGGACTGGTTGCTGATGACGCCGATCGGAACCCGTAGACTGCGGAGCAGCTCGACGGCGAGCCCGGCAGTGGGCATCGGTCGCACGAGCGACGGGTCTCCGTTATACGGCACGTCGACAATCAGGGTGTCATCCCGATCGAAGAACACCGCATCGACGGGTTTCGAGAGTGCGTTCACACCCTTTCCCATTGCCCATCGGCGCAGTCTTAATCAGTTGCCGGATCCCCTTGCTGCGGGGACCTGTGTTGTGCTACTCGCGCGACTGCCCGTCGGCCTCGACGCTGTCAAGGCCTCCCGAACGGGAAGACGACGGTGCATGCTGAGAAGGTGCGCAATCGACCGATACTGCTCGTGCTCCGAGCACTCAAACTCGGGGATCTGCTGGTTGCGGTTCCCGCGCTGAAAGCGCTGCGGCGACAGCACGAGGATCACCGCATCGTGCTCGCCGCCCCGCTTTGGTTGAAACCGATTGTCTCCCTCGTGGATGCGGTCGACGAACTGCTCCCAACACCCGGGCTCGACGAGCCCATCGCCCTGCCCGCCGGCGTCGTCGACATTGCCGCGAACCTGCACGGAAATGGCATCGAGAGCCAGAACCGGGTGCTTGCCCTGGACGCTGGCGTCAGTATGCTGCACCGGGTGCAGGGTCGCGACCTGCCTGAGAACGCTGATCGGCGATGCCCGCCATGGATCGAAGACATGCACGAGCGTGAGCGCTGGGTCCGGTTGGTTGAGAGTTTCGGGGCGCGCGGGGATCCAGATGCCGTGCGAATCAAGCCACCCGCTAACGCGACGGTCCGTCCCGGCGCTATCGTCGTGCATGTGGGCGCAGCCTACCGTTCCCGACATTGGCCGATCGAAAACTTCGCGAGCGTCGTGCGCGGCCTTGCCGCGTTCGAGTCGCGGGTGGTGGTTACCGGAGGCAAGACGGATCAGCCGCGCGCGGAGCAGGTCGCCGAACGGAGCGGGATCGAACCCAGTGGCATGCTCGCCGGTCGACTGGGCCTCGGCCAGTTCGCTGCCCTCATTGCGGAGGCATCGCTCGTCATCTCCGTGGATACCGGGGCCGCGCACCTCGCCTCCGCGTACGCCACGCCCTCCGTCGTGTTGTTCGGTCCCGCGAAGCCGGAGCGCTGGGGACCCCCGCCCGGCCCGCACACGGTTCTGACGCACGCAGATCGACGTCGGGGAGCGGCGTTCGCCGACCGACCCGATCCGGCGCTGCTCGCGGTGACCCCGGACGAGGTGATCGCCGCGGCAGCCTCGCTGCTTCGCACCGAGCGTGATCCAGCGCGACCCGTCACGCCGCGGGCATCTCGGTGACGCCCACTTCCTCCAGCGACGCACGCAATCGCATGAGGGCCCGAGTCAGTTCCCTCGACACCTGCACCTGACTCACGCCGAGCTTTCGTGCCATCTCGATCTGCGTCAGGTCATCATAGAATCGCAGGCGCACCAGGCGACGCTGTCGGTCGCTGAGATCCCGCAGGGCCTCGCGAAGCATCGCGTCCAGCTCGACGCTCTCGTAGTCGCCGGCCGTTTCGCCCAGCAGCGCCTCAAGCGCTTCGGATCGGCGGTTGCTCTGCGTGATCGGGACGTCGATGGAGACCAGGCGGCGGCACCGCTCGCAAGCCATCGCCTCACGCACGGAGCTGTGCTTCCGCCCCGTCGCGAGGGCAAGCTGCCCGACGCCCGGTTGCTCGCCGAGCGATTGCGCGAGCGCTGCCGCCGTGAGTGTGACGGTGACGGAAAGGTCGTACAGCGCGCGAGGCGGACGGATCGCCCACGTGCAGTCGCGAAGGTACTGCTTGATCTCACCCCGGATGGTGGGCACAGCGAAGGCAGCGATGTCCTGCCCGGTATTGGTATCAAAGCGGGCGATCGCCTTCGCGAGCCCGAGGTACGCGACCTGTCGAAGATCGTTCGGTTCAACGGCACTGTGCCGAAAGTGTCGGCACACGGAGTCCGCGAGCCCCAGATACTCGAGCATCACCTGTTGCCTCAGCCTGGTAGCGACATCGGCGTTTGATACCGCCGCTTGTCGGAGGAGTGCAAGCGAGCGATCGTTCCGGATCGCGTCCGAGGTGCGCCCCGGTAACGGCGGACGTGCCGCCCGGCCAGCCACACGAGTCGGGTGTGGTTCACCGGGCGGCACGTCTTGTCGCAGCGACGCCGTGGAGAGCATGGTGATCAGTCCGGAGGCTCCACGGGTTCGGAGCGAGAGGGCTCCTCGACCGAAGTGGCCGGCCCACTGGGCGTGGCGCCCCCCTCATTGGTCCAGTCGGAGCCGACCCGATCGTCGAGCGCCGGGTCGGCCTCGACGTCCTCAGCTCCTTCGCCCGCAGGTCCATGCGCGGTGGTCACCGTCTGGGTACGCCGTTCGGCCTCGTCCATGTTCTCGGTGCCGGGAACCGGATCCTCCGCGCCGGCCTCTCGCGCCACTTGCATGCTCAGGCCTCCTTCCGGCCACGTCCCCCAACGATGAGACCCCAGATCAGCAGCACGATGATCGCGCCGCCGATGGCCAGGAGCCACGAGGAGAGCGACCAGAACTCATTGATGTCGGTTCCGAAGACCATCGACCCGATCCACCCGCCAAGCAGGGCACCGACGACACCGAGCAGCAGTGTTGCGATCCACCCGCCGCCTTGGCGACCAGGAAGTATGGCTTTCGCGATGGCGCCCGCAATCAGGCCCAGTAACAGAAATGCAAGGAAACTCATGATCTTTGCTCCTTCTAGTCAGCGAGTCTCGCCGGACTTGGCTTGACAGTACTGACGCCGCAGCGCGCTCAGCCAGGGGCTTGCGCATCGTGAATACTTTGCGCTAAGCCGTCTGTAATCGTGCAGCGGCCAGATCACGGCGCGTGTGTCAAGCCCTAGCACAGCGGTCTTGGAAGCGAGCACAATCAGGGGGGAGAATTGCGCCCATTGCGTTCTTCGTCTGCGCGCCGAACGGCAGCGCAACGGAGCGCTCGACATCGAGGGGACAAGATGACGGATCGTACGGCCTTCGCACAGGCGAAGCGTGAAGAACTGCCCGAGCAACAGCAGTATGCACTGCGTAAAGCGACCCGATGGCAAATCTTCACGATCATCTACACGTGCTGCACGATCACGGTTGTCTCGTTCGTGCTCGGCGGTTCCCAGGCCATGAAGACCGCGTGGATTGAAGACATGCTCTCGACTCTTCCGCAGGTCGCCTTTCTCGTCGGGTTGGTCGTGATCCGACGGAAGCCGGATCCGGACCACCCGTACGGGTGGCACCGGGCCATGAGCATTGGGCACCTCCTGGCCAGTGCAGCGTTGCTCGCCGTGGGCGGTCTGCTCGCATTCGACGCGATCTCGAGCCTGTTCTCGGGCGAGCGTCCCGAGATCGGGGAGGTGGAGCTGTTCGGTCAGGAGGTCTGGTTTGGCTGGGTGATGATCGGCGTCATGGCGGTCATCGTGATCGGTCCGCTCATCTACGGCCCGGCGAAAGCCAAACTCGCTCCGGTGCTGCACAGCAAGCTGCTCTTCGCTGACGCGGACATGGCCAAAGCAGACTGGCAGACAAACGTCGCGTCGATCGTGGGTGTGCTCGGGATCGGGGCCGGCATCGGATGGCTCGACGGTGCTGCAGCGCTCTTCATCTCCGCGGGGATCCTCTGGGACGGCGTGAAGAACAGCCGTGCCGCCGTCGCTGACCTCATGGATCGGCGCGCCCGGCTGTTCAACGACAAGGAGCCGCACGAGCTCCGTGGTCAAGTGGTCGAGTATCTGCTCGGCCTGTCCTGGGTTTCGGACGCCGGCGTGCGTCTGCGGGACGAGGGGCAGGTCTTTCACGTGGAGGCCTTCGTCGTTCCGCACGAACGCAGCGTCGTCCTCGAGCAGCTGGGCGAAGCCAGCACCGGGATCGCCGAGCTCGATTGGAAGGTGCAAGACGTCGTGGTCATTCCGACCGACCCGTTGCCCTTCTACGCCGATCGCTGCGAGGAGATCCGGAATCCGGCAGGCACCGTAGCTACGTGATCCAGGGTGCCGTCCGCGCCGGTAGGCATGACCCGCAGCGTGTGTCAACCGGGTCGACCTGCGACGCACGGCTTCCTATCGTTACGGGCACAGCCTTGCCGTGACACGCGGTGAAGGAGCGCCAACGAAGTTAAGGAGTCACGATGCCCAATCCGCAACTCAAGGATGAAGAACTGTACGAGAAGCTCCGCGAAGCAGGCAACTCGAAGGAGAAGGCGGCCAGAATCTCGAACGCTGCGGCCAAAGAGGGGCGTTCAGCCGTGGGTGAGCGAGGCGGAGAGGCAGAGGACTACGAGGACCGAACGGTCGAACAGCTGCGCGATCGTGCGCGTGAGCTGGGACTTCACGGCTACTCGGATCTGCGCAAGGACGAGCTCATCAAGAAGCTGCGCAACCACTGAGGGGAAAGCGAAATGACGAACGTCGATCCGAGAACGAAATACCCGCGGCCGCCCTTCGCGGAGCAACCGCAGGACGAACAGCCGGGACTCACCGAGCAGATGCGTCCCGAGCCCGACCACGGGGAGCGCAGCTATCGGGGGAGCGGAAAGTTGAGCGGGCAGCGCGCGCTCATCACCGGAGGTGACTCCGGCATTGGCCGCGCTGTTGCACTTGCGTATGCGCGGGAGGGGGCGGATGTGGCCATCTCCTACCTTCCGGAAGAGCAGATCGACGCCGAGCGCACCTCCGAGCTCGTTGAGGAGACAGGGCAGCGCTGCGCGCTGCTGCCCGGCAACCTGCGGGATGAAAGCGTCTGCATCGACGTGGTTCGTCGGGCATCGAACGAACTCGGCGGCCTCGACGTGCTGGTGCTGAACGCCGGAGTGCAGCACGAGCGGGAACCCGACGCAGAAATATCGCGGGATGAGATTCTCGAGGTCTTCGAGACGAATCTGGTGGCACCGCTGATCCTGATGCGCGAGGCCGCGCCCCTACTCGAACCGGGTGCCTCGGTCATCGTGACCGCTTCGATTCAATCCTTCGACCCTTCACCCGACCTGCTCGATTACGCGATGACGAAGGCGGCGTTGGTGGCATTTGCTCGGGCCCTTGCCGAACAACAAGCGAAGCGTGGGGTGCGAGTGAACGCTGTAGCGCCGGGACCCGTGTGGACGCCGCTGATTCCCGCGACCGGTTGGGACGAGAAGCAGGAGCAGTTCGGCGCGAACACTCCGTTCGGCAGGCCAGCACAACCCGCGGAGCTCGCGGGAGCATACGTGTACCTTGCCTCGGAGGACGCGTCGTATGTCACGGGCAGCGTGATCCCGGTAACCGGCGGGCACCACCCCTAGACGCGCGCGAGGCAGCGATGACGACAGACGATAGCACCGCGGACCTCAGGGAGGGGCGCTCCGAAACGCCGTTCGAACGGGCCGACCGCAACTGGAACGAGATTCTGCAGGAGGCCCGGGTCATTCAGACGAGCACGCAGATCATCGGAGGCTTTCTGCTTGCCGTTGCGTTTCAGCAGAGATTCGATGAACTCGAACAGCATCAACTTGTGCTCTACCTGGTGCTGGTTGCGCTCGCGGGCCTCGCGACCGCGCTGGGACTCGCGCTCGTCGTCATGCATCGCGGCCACTTCGGCAAGCGCAAGAAGATCCGCATCGTGAGGATCGGCAACCGACTGCTGATCTGCAATCTCGTGGTGGTCTCCGTGCTCGCAGCTCTCGTGACGGGATTCATCTTCGACTTCACGGTGAATGCGACCGCCGGCATCATCGCATTCGCCGCGGGCCTGGTTGTGACCTTCAGCCTCTGGACCGTGCTGTTGAGCGATGGCCGCCGAAACCGCTAGTGCTTCGGCTCTTCGCTAGTGCTTCGGCTCCTCGACCAGGCGCAGCCCGGTCGGGGAGTTGGCATGCGCGAGCAGCTGCTCGACCCAGGCACCGTTGATCTCCGGGGTGACCTCGCTGTCGAACTCGAAGTGGAGGGGGATGCCCGGATGCAGCCAGATGCTGTGCTGTGAGCCGTCAGCCACCCACGAGAACGCCAGGCTCTCTTGCAGGTTGAACTTGCCGAGAATGACGGTGCGCAGGTGCGTGAGCTCCCGGTCGCCGAATCCGATGCTGAGGTTCTCGCCGTAGTGCAGGTATCCCATGTGCTCGCTCCTAACCCCTCGAATGGTTGGCGTGGCGCTCAGCGTCCTGCTCGGAGATCAGCTGCAGGCCACGCGGCGTATTCGACAGTTCGATCATCAGGTCGAGCCAGTCGCGATTGAGCGTCGGCGGTCGGCTGCCTGAGAACCGGAATGCGAGCGGGATCGACGGTGACAACCAGAGCGAGACTCGACCGCCGCCCTTCTCCGGCGGGTTCACCCAGCTCAGCAGGAAGCTCTCCTGCCGTCGCAGCTTTGCGGTGATCGCGAGCTTGAGATGAGCGAGGGTGCGATCCTCGAACTCATACTCGTGCAGGCCACCGTAGTGAAGATAACCCATGCTTCATCATGGCACTTCGAAAGCGCGAATCCTAGATTTATGACTTTTCGCTTTGGGCGAGCCCACAGTTGCGCTCGCCCGTGCGAAAAAGTCTGGCGCGATCAGCTGGCCGAAGCGAGCGTTCCCCACCCCTGAGACTGGCCTGCCGGCGAGATCGACTGCGGCACCCCGAGCGGGTTCTCGTCGCGCAAAGCGGCGGGCAGAAACGCGGCGGGCGCATTCTGGAACGCGACCGGGCGCAGGAAACGCGAAATCGCTGCAGTTCCCACCGAGGTGCTCGAATCGTTCGTGGTCGCCGGCCACGGCCCGCCGTGCTGCTGTGCGGGCGTCACGGCGACGCCCGTCGACCAACCATTGAAGAGCACGCGGCCCACCTGCTGCGCAAGGGCATCGACGAGGGCGCGCAGTTCCGCGGCGTTCTCGGTCTCCCCGGTGGCCTCCGCGCTGCTCAGATGCAACGTGCCGGTCAGGTTGCCCTCGTAGAACTCCGGCATGAGCGCCGCAAGATCGGTTCCGGCGGGGGTTTCGACGAGGATCGACAGCGGCCCGAATGCCTCGTCCACGAGGGTGGTGTAGCCCTTGCGGAAGTCATCGAGCGAGACGGCGACGATCGTCGGTGTCGACCAGCCCTGCCCCTCGTCATCGAACCGCACCCCGCCCTCGATCACGGCGCGCACCCCGTCGGTCGCGAGGATCGCATCGCGTCGCTCGGCGTAGGAGCTTGCGATGCGGGGGTCGAGCAGGCGGTGCTCCGGCATCGCCGTGTCGCTGTCGCGGATCGCCTGCTCCAGGGCCGTGCCCTGCGGCACGAAGACGAACCCGGGCTTGGTGCACAGCTGACCGGCGGACCCCGAAACGCTGGTGAGGTAGCCGCTCGCGATCTCCGCGGCGCGCTCCTCGATGGCGGCAGCCGTGATGAAGACCGGGTTCACGCTGCCGAGCTCACCGAAGAACGGGATCGGCGCGGGGCGGCTCGCTGCGATGTCGGCGAGCAGACGCCCCACATGGATCGAGCCGGTGAAGGAGCCGGCCTTGATCCTCGGATCTTTCAACACCTCGACGCCCGCCTCGCGGCCGTGGATGAGCGCGAACGTGCCCTCGGGCATTCCGGCCCGGCGAAGGGCATCGAGAGCGACCTGAGCGGTCGCGTCCGAGAGCTCGGGATGGCCCGAGTGGGCTTTCACGATGAGCGGGCAACCCGCTGCGAGGATCGCGGCAGAGTCGCCGCCGAGCACCGAGAACGCGAACGGAGAGTTCGAGGCCGAGAAGTTGATGACCGGGCCGAGGGGGATATGGGTGCGGCGAATGTCGGGGCGGGGGCCGAGCACGAAGGCCGGATCCGCGGGGTCGATCCGCGCGTCCAGGTGGGCTCCCGACAGCACGGTCTCAGCGAAGAGCCGCAACTGCACCGAGGTGCGGGTGACCTCGCCGTTGAGGCGAGCCTCGGTGAGTCCCGTCTCACGCATGGCAATCTCGACGAGGTTCGACTTGGCGTCGTCGAGCGCATCGGCGAGCGCGACCAGGGCCCGGGCGCGATCCTTCGGTGCGACGGCGGCGTAGGCGGGCGCTGCCGCGGCCGCAGCAGCGACGACGGATTCGAGTTCTGGGGAGAGAGCGGTCTCGGTCATTAGTCTCCTCGGTTGACGGTGACGTGCGGTGGGGAACGTGCTCCGGGCAACATTCTCGCACATCATCATGTGACATTGCACAGGGGGGTCGGTGTGGAAGGGTTCAGGTGGCGGGCTGCTGCTGGGTGATGCAGTGGATGCCGCCGCCGCGCGCGAAGAGCGGACGAGCATCGAGGTCGATGACCTCCCGCCCGGGGTAGAACTCGCGCAGCACCCCGAGCGCCCGGTCGTCCGCCGGATCGCCAAAGGAACAGGCGAGCACCGCATCATTGATCACGACATGGTTGATGTAGCTGTAGTCGACGAAACCTTCGGAGTCCCGCAGCACCTCCGGTGCCGGCAGGTCGATGATCTCGAACTGGGCGGAGGTGTCCTTGACGTACTGCTCGGCCACCGCCCGGTTCGCCCTCGCGATCTCGTGATCCGGGTGGCTCGCCGAGTCCTGGCGATGCATCAGCAGTGCCTCCGGGCTGGGGAACACGGCAAGGATGTCGCTGTGCCCGCGGGTTCCGTATGTGTCGTGATCGCGAGTGAGCCCCCGGGGTAACCAGAGCGCGCTGGTGGCACCGATGGTTCGCGCGAGCTCGGCCTCGACCTCGGCCTTGCTCATGCCCGGGTTGCGACCGGGGTCGAGTTGCACGGTCTCCGTCAGCACGACCCGACCGGTCCCGTCGACCTGAATGCCGCCGCCCTCGTTCACCATGTCGCTGTCGATGAGCGTTGCCCCAGCGGCTTCGGCGACGATGCGGCCGATGTGCTGGTCCTTGTCCCACTGCGCCCAATCCTGCGCGCCCCAGCCGTTGAACACGAAGTTCACGGCTCCGAGGGACCCATCATCACCGATCACAAAGCTCGGGCCGATATCCCGCATCCAGGCGTCGTTCAGTGGTGCGCTCAGCAGCGTGATGGAACCCGCGAGGTACTTCCTCGCGATCGCCTCATCACCGGGGTTCACCACCACCGTTACCGGCTGAAACTCGCTCGCCGCGTTGGCGACGGCCGCCCAGGTTGCGCGCGCCTCCTCGGCCTCCGCCTCGGTGTCTCCGAGCGTGTACCCGGTCGTCGGCCAAGCGAGCCACAGTCGTGCCTGCCGGTGTCCCTCGATGGGCATGCGCCAGGTCGTCATATCAGTCGCTTCCCGAAGAACCGGTTCGCCCAACGTCACTCATTGAACGCGAGCGCCTCGCGGATCAGCTGCTCCTGCTCGACCGCGTGCACCTTCGCCGAGCCGGTCGACGGTGCGGCCGATGCTTGGCGCGAGACCAGACGAATCTTGTCGTTCGCCAGGTGCTTCGCGAGGGCGAGCGAGATGAAGGGCCACGCTCCCTGATTCTCGGGCTCGTCCTGCACCCACACGAGCTCGCCGTTCGGGTACCTGGAGAGCACTTCGGTCAGTTCGCGGGTCGGGGTCGGGTAGAACTGTTCGATGCGAACAATCGCGATGCGAGGATCGGGCTGCTTCTCGAGCGCCGCGCGCATGTCGTAGTAGACCTTGCCCGAGGTCAGGATCACGCGGGTGACATCGCTCGGGTTCGCCTGCGGATCATCAATCACGGGCTGGAACGTGCCACTGGTGAAGTCCTCGATCGACGAGCTCGCTCCGCGCAGACGCAGCATTGACTTCGGCGTGAACACGATGAGCGGTTTGCGCGGCCGCTGGTAGGCCTGACGCCGAAGCAGGTGGAAGTAGTTCGCCGGGGTCGACGGGCGCGTCACGATCATGTTGTCCTCGGCGCACAGCTGCAGGTAGCGCTCAATGCGTGCGGACGAGTGATCCGGACCCTGGCCCTCGTAGCCGTGGGGGAGCAGCATGACCACCGACGACTGCTGACCCCACTTCTGCTCGGCTGCGGCAATGTACTCGTCGATCACGCTCTGCGCGCCGTTCGCGAAGTCGCCGAACTGGGCCTCCCACAGCACGAGTGCATCGTCCCGCTGCAGCGAGTAGCCGTACTCGAATGCGAGGGCGGCGTACTCCGAGAGGAACGAGTCGTAGATCCAGAACCGCGCCTGATCCTCGGAGAGATTCAGCAGCGGCAGCCACTCTTGGCCGTTGGCGCGGTCGTGGAACACGGCGTGACGTTGCGCAAAGGTTCCGCGCCGCGAATCCTGACCGGCGAAGCGCACCGCGGTGCCCTCCATCAGCAAGGATCCGAGCGCGAGCAACTCGCCGAAGCCCCAGTCGATGTCGCCGTTCTTGCTCATCTCGACGCGCTTGTTCAGCAGCTGCTGCAGCTTCGGATGCACCGTGAAGCCCTCTGGCGGGGTTCCGTGCGCCTCACCGATGCGCTCGATCACCGCACGGTCGACGGCGGTTTCGACCGTGGAGATGGTGGGAATCGGGGCAGTAGCCGGGTGGGCCGAGCTGATGCCGCTCTGATCGATCACCGGGATGGAGCCTGTCTGGGCGGCATGCGTCTCGGCGAACGCCTTCTCCAGGCGGCTCTGGAAGTCTTCCTTCGCCTTCTGGTACTCCTCTTCCGTGATATCACCGCGACCGACCAGCGCCTCAGTGTAGAGGCGACGCGTCGAGCGCTTCGCCTCGATGAGGTCGGTCATGAGTGGTTGCGTCATCGCCGGGTCGTCGCCCTCGTTGTGGCCGCGGCGGCGGTAGCACACCAGGTCGATGATGACGTCCCGGTGGAACTTCTGGCGGAACTCGTACGCCAGCTGCGCTACGCGCACGACCGACTCTGGGTCGTCACCGTTCACGTGGAAGATGGGCGCCTGCACGACCTTGCCCACATCCGTCGAGTACACGGCGGTGCGGGAGTCCTGCGGCAGGGTGGTGAAGCCCACCTGATTATTGATGACGATGTGGATCGTGCCGCCGGTGCGGTAGCCGCGCAACTGCGACATCTGCATCGTCTCGTAGACGACGCCCTGACCCGCCATCGCGGCATCACCGTGAATGAGGATCGGCAGCGTCGTGAACGATCCGATCGGCTTGAGGTCCTGCTTCGCGCGCACGATGCCGCTGAGCACCCCGTCGACGGTCTCGAGGTGCGAGGGATTCGCCGCGAGGTGAATCGGTACCTGGGTGCCGTTCGGCGCGGTGAACACACCGCTCGTGCCCAAGTGATACTTCACATCACCGGAGCCGGTGTTTTCGGCGGTTCCCTCGAACTCGCGGAAGATCTGCCCGTAGGTCTTGCCCGCAATGTTGGAGAGCACGTTCAGGCGGCCGCGGTGCGCCATACCGATATCCACGCTGTCGACGCCGTCCTCCGCAGCGTCGATGAGCATGGCGTCGAGCAGCGGGATGACGGATTCGCCGCCCTCGAGGCTGAACCGCTTCTGCCCGACGTACTTCGTTTGCAAGAAGGTCTCGAACGCCTCCGCCTCGTTCAGCTTCTCGAGGATGCGCATCTGCTCATCGTGGCCCGGCTTCTCATAGGGCACCTCGACCTGCTCGCGCATCCACGCGCGCTGCTCGGGATCCTGCATGTGCATGTACTCGATACCGATCTTGCGGCAGTAGGAGTCGCGAAGCACACCCAGGATGTCGCGGAGCTTCATGGTCCGCTTGCCGCCGATCCCGCCGGTGACAAACTCGCGGTCGAGATCCCAGAACGTGAGACCGTGGTTCTCGATCTCGAGGTCGGGGTGCGTGCGCTGCACGTACTCGAGCGGATCGATGTCCGCCATCAGGTGGCCGCGGACCCGGTACGCATTAATCAGTTCCTGCACGCGAGCGGACTTGTCGACCTGCCCGCTGATGTCGACGTGGATATCATTCGCCCACTGCACCGGCTTGTAGGGGATGCGCAGCGCGGCGAAGATGTCCTCGTAGAAGCCGTGACCGCCGGTCAGACGCTCATGCACCTGCTTGAGGAACTCACCGGAGCCAGCGCCCTGAATCACTCGGTGGTCATACGTGCTGGTCAGCGTGATGGTCTTTGAGACGCCGAGGCCGACGAGCACGTCTTCGGCAGCGCCCTGGAACTGCGCCGGGTACTCGAGCGCGCCCGCACCGATGATCGAGCCCTGCCCGCGCATGAGGCGCGGCACCGAGTGCACGGTGCCGATACCGCCCGGGTTGGTGAGCGAAATAGTCCCGCCCTGAAAATCGCTCGCCCCGAGTTTTCCGGCGCGGGCACGCTTGACCAGATCCTCGTAGGAGGCCAGGTATTCGTTGAAGTCGAGCGTTTCAGCGCGCTTGATCACCGGCACCATCAGCGAGCGTGTGCCGTCGGGCTTCGGCAGATCGATCGCGATGCCGAGACCGATGTGTGCGGGCGCGATCACGGACGGCTTCCCATCGATCTCCGCGTACGCCACGTTCTGACTCGGGAACTCCTTGAGCGCCTGGATCAGCGCCCAACCGATCAGGTGCGTGAACGACACCTTGCCACCCCGGCTGCGACGCAGGTGATTGTTGATGACGATCCGGTTGTCGATCATGAGCTTCGCCGGCACGGTGCGCACGCTCGTCGCCGTCGGAATGGTCAGGCTCTCGTCCATGTTCTTGGCGAGCGTCTTCGACATGCCTCGAAGGGGAGTCACCTGATCCTCGTCGGCCACCTCAGAGGTCGGCACCGGTTGCGTGCGCGGTGCCTCAGCGGGAATCGGTGCCTGGCGCGGTGCAACATTGGTGGTCTTCGCGGCCGGTTGGGCCGAAGCAGCTTCCGGAGACGATGAGGTAGGAGCGATCGTGCCCGCGCCTGGAGTTGCAGCGCCCTTCGCTTCTGCGGTGCCCTGCCCGGAAGCGGCGTAGCGCTCAAGCGCTGGCCACCAGGACTTATCAACCGAATTCTTATCGACGACGTACTGCTTGTACATCTCGTCGACCAACCAAGCGTTGGCACCGAAGTCTTCTGCGGAGCCGCCGTTTCCAGTGGCATTCGTCCGCTCAGTCAAGGCGTTTCCTCTCATCGACATCGACCTCGCGGGCGGGCCCCGCGAGCACTCGTGCAGCGTTCGCGCACACTGTCCTCTAGCCTACGCCTTTCCGCTGCGCAATGTGACACCCGAGCCGCAATCCCGACACAATGCGCACGTCTGGTTCCGAGAGGATTCTCGGGTACCTGCGACCTCCCGCACTGATAGCATTGCGTCAATCATGGACGGATCGAGTCGAAGTCAATCGGACCCCCCGAGTACCAGCCGCGCTGAAGCGCGGCATCTCGAAACGGGGCGCGCGTGAACGAATGGTGGTTGCTCGCGTTCGGCCTACTCCTCACCGTCGGTACGGGCGTCTTCGTCGCATCTGAGTTCTCGCTCGTCGCACTCGACCGGCAAGATCTCGAACGTCGCCGTGACGCGGGCGAGCGCGGGCTCGATCGAGTGATCAAGGGCCTGCGCATCACGTCGACGCACCTGTCAAGCGCTCAGCTCGGCATCACGCTCACCACGTTGCTTGCTGGGTACACCCTGGAACCGGCGCTCAGCCACTGGATCGATCCGCTGCTGCGCCTCCTCACCGTGCCGACGCACCTGCTTTCAGTGATCAGCGTGCCGATTGCGGTGGCGATCGCCACGATCTTGTCCATGGTCGTCGGCGAACTCGTGCCGAAGAACTTCGCCATGTCGAAGCCGCTCGTGGCCGCGCGTATGGTGATGCCCTTGCAGGCAGCGTTCACGACCGTGTTTAAGCCCGCAGTGCTGCTGCTGAACGGGAGCGCGAACGGGCTCCTCCGGGTGATCGGCATCGAGCCGAAGGAGGAACTCTCAGGCGCGCGAACCGCCGAGGAACTGAGCTCGCTCGTGCGCCACTCTGCTGAGGCCGGGCTGCTCGAGGCCGACACCGCCACGTTGCTCGACCGCACCCTCCGGTTCGCTGAGCACACGGCGGCCGATGTGATGACGCCCCGAACCCGCATCGAGAGCATTCACCGCCTGGCACCTGCGCAAGACATGCTCGAGCTCGCTGGGCGCACCGGGTACTCGCGTTTTCCCGTGATTGACGAGGATCGTGACGACATCGTCGGGGTGGTGCACGTCAAACAAGCGGTCGCCGTGCCCCGGGCCAAGCGCACCGAGGTGCCGATCGCGGCGCTCGCCGAGGACGTCGTGCGCGTGCCCGAGACGATGCGGCTTGATCAATTGCTCGAGGAACTGCGCAGTCGCGGCTTTCAGTTGGCGATCGTGGTGGACGAGTATGGCGGCACGGCGGGCCTCGTGACGCTCGAGGATCTTGTCGAGGAGATCGTGGGTGAGGTCTCGGACGAGCATGACCGGGCCCGCGCCGGTGTGGTCGGTGACGCCTCGGAGATGACCATCCCGGCGGACTTGCGCCCCGACGAGGTGCGCGAGCAGACCGGCATTGAGATCCCCGACAGTGACGACTACGACACCATCGCAGGCTTCGTACTGCGCGAGTTCGGTCGCATCCCCGACGTCGGAGAGGAGCTGCCGCTCGAAGATGGGGCGAGACTGCGGGTGGAACGCATGGAGGGCAGGCGGATCTCGAGGCTGCGCTACTTCGGGGCCCCGTTCGGTGCGGGCGAGCCCGACGAAGCGGGTTCCGGGGGCGAGGCCGGCGTTGCCGGTGCCGATGCCGCGAACGGGCGCGGCTCGGGTGAACCGGGTGGGGGAGCGCGAGGTGCCGCGGGCACGGCGAGTGAGCCCGACGAGGGAGCCTCCGGGCGTGAGGGGGCCCAATCATGAGCGACTGGGTCGGAATCGTCTGGTTGGTCGTCCTGCTCCTGGTGAACGCGTTCTTCGTCGGGGCGGAGTTCGCGGTCATCTCAGCGCGGCGATCTCAGGTAGAACCGCTTGCTGAGGCCGGGTCCAAGCGCGCGAAGACCGCCCTCTGGGCCATGGAGCACGCGACCCTGATGCTCGCGACGAGCCAGCTTGGCATCACCGTCTGTTCCCTGCTCATCCTGAACGTATCGGAGCCTGCCATTCACCACCTCCTCGAGGGGCCGCTCGCCTGGACCGGGCTTGCTCCAGAGGTGGTGTCCGTTGCTGCCTTTGTCATCACCCTCGTACTCGTGTCATACCTGCACGTGGTGTTCGGAGAGATGGTCCCGAAGAACGCCGCCTTCTCGATGCCCGACCAGGCCGTGCTCCTGCTCGCCCCACCACTCGTGTGGATCTCAAAGGCGCTGCGTCACATCATTGCTGCGCTCAACGCGATCGCGAACGGCGTGCTGCGACTCTTCCGCATCGAACCGAAGAACGAGGCGAACAGCACCTACACCCTTGAGGAGGTCGCCGGCATCGTGAGCCACTCGACCCGGGAGGGAGTGCTCGAAGATCGCAGCGGTGCGCTGACCGCCGCCTTCGAGTTCACCGAGAAGCAGGCCGGCGACATCCTCGTCCCGAGCGATCGACTCGTCTCGCTGCCCGACGGATCAACTCCCATCGATGTCGAGAACGCCGTGACCAAGCACGGGTTCTCAAGATACCTAGTCCGCACCGAGGCGGGCGAACTCGAGGGGTACGTCCACATCAAGGACCTGCTGCGGCTCGGCGAGTCGCGCATGTCAGAGCCGATCCCCGCGAAGCGCATCCGCGAGATGCTTACCCTGCGCGCCGACACCGAGCTCGAGGACGCGCTTGCGCAGATGCAGGCACGCGGAGTGCATCTCGCGCGGGTCGTCGACAAGCAGTGGCAAGAGCTCGGGGTGCTCTTTCTCGAGGACGTCATCGAGGAGCTGGTCGGCGAGGTCAACGACGCGACCCGACGTCGGCGCTACGAAGACTGAGCGAGGAGCCGCAGCAGCTCCTGCCCGACCCGCTCGAACTCGATCAGGAATGCGTCGTGCCCGAACGGGCTGTCGAGTCGAGTCGCGAGGCGGCCATCGAGGCTGCCCGGGGTGTGTTGGGCGATGAGGTCTTGTCCCTCGATCGTGAAGAGACGGTCGCTCGGGATTCCGAGCACCAGGGTGGGGATTTCGATCCTCGCGAGCGCCTCGGCCACGCCGCCCCGCCCCCGACCGACGTCGTGCGAGTTCATCGCCTGCACCAGGGTGAGATAGCTGTTGGCGTCGAACCTTCGGGTGAACTTGTTGCCGTGAAAGTCGAGGTAGCTTTCTACCGCGAACCTGCCCCCGCCGCCGAGCGGGCTGACCGCCGACTGCCAGGCGCGCCCGAAGCGCTCATCGAGTTCGGTGTTGCTGCGGTAGTTCAGCAACGCGAGGCGGCGGGCGGTGGCGAGCCCGTGGTGCGGCCCCACCCCGTCCGGGGAGTCGTAGTAGTTGCCCCCGCGCCAGGCCGGGTCCGAACGAATGGCCTCGAGCTGCACCAGGTTGAGGCCGATCTGATCGGCGGTCGTGACGGGGGGAGCGGCGATCACCGCAAGGCGATCCGCTCGGCCCGGGTACATGAGTTCCCATTCGAGGGCATGCATCCCGCCCATGGAGCCGCCGATCACGGCCGCGAAGCGCTCGATGCCGATCGCGTCGGCAAAGGCCGCGGTCGCGGTGACCTGATCGCGGATTGTCAGGTACGGGAACCTCGCACCCCACTCGTGACCCTCGGGGTCGAGGCTCGCGGGGCCTGTTGATCCTTGGCACCCGCCGAGCACATTGGGGGCGACGACGAAGTACCTGTCCGTGTCGAGCGCTTTGCCGGGGCCGACAATCTCAGACCACCACCCGTCGGTGGGATGGCCGGGTCCGGCCTTGCCGACGAGGTGGCTGTCTCCAGTGAGCGCATGGAACACGAGGATGGCGTTATCTCGCGCATCATTGAGCTCGCCGAACGTCTCGTAGGCAATGCGGACATGGGGGAGGCGGCCGCCGGCTTCGGTCGTCAGCTCGCCGATGTGCGTAAATCTGCGGTTGCCCACCGGGTCGCCGTCGCGCCACGCACCGCTGATCGGAGGGCGTCCGATGATGGCGCGCAACTGTGCGTCGGTGATGAAGTCCGTCGGGAACGAGTCCTCGGGCGTCTGCCAGTCCATAACCCACCATTCTGGTGCAGATCCGCCTGGCCTGCGCGAATGTTACGCCGACCCGGTGCGCCCCTGCCGCGCCGCCGGTTCGCCCCTGCCCTGCCGCGCCGCGGCCGGTGCCCACGAACCGACACGCGGGGTGCCGATGACCACGCAGGGAACCCCTCCCAGCGTGGTCATCCGTCCCCAGCGTGGTCACCCGCAGTTACGGGTGGTGGTGTCACGCGCGTCACCCGCAAGTACCAGCGGTCGTGGCGAGGCAGGTGGCGCGAGGCGGAGTTATCCACAGATTCGCGTGACTCGCCATACGGGCCGGGCAAATCGGGCAAGATAAGCCGATGGGCGTCAGTTCTCGAATCGAGCGCATTGAGCAGCACTTCATTCGCACCGACCGGCTCCAGCGCACCCGGCCGCACCAGTGCGTCACATTGGGACGTGGAGTCAGCGTACCGCGGGCCGTGTGGGAGGCTTTGAGTCACGAGGATCGGCACCTCGCCCAGGTGCTCGCCAGCCGCGAGCGAGCACGGCTCGAGACCTCCCCGGTCTACTCGGACCACTCGGCGGCCGTGATCCTCGGGCTGCCGCTTGTTACAGAGCAGCCGCTGGTGAGCGTCACTACCGGGGAGAGCGGTTCGCACCGACGATCATCCGGGGTCGTGCGGCGACCCCGGGCGCTCGATCCTGCTGACGTCATCGAGATTGCAGGATTACGCTGCACGCGCCCCGACCGCACCCTGCTCGATCTGGCGAGGTTTGGCAGCCCCGAGCAAGCGCTCGCGTGCGCGGATGCGTACTTGCGCGTTCAGTTCCGGGTGCGCAGGCAGGTCGACGTCCAGGGTATCGCGCTCTGGAAAGCGGAACTGCACGAACGCTTGGCCGCGACGCGCGGAGGATCCGGCACGCGCAGAGCTCGTCACTTGCTCGACCTTGCGGATGCGCGGTGCGACTCGGTGCTCGAGAGCATCAGCCACTTGCGTCTGAGGCAGTTGGGCTTCGATGTCGATCTGCAGCTCCGAGTGCCTGCGAGAGCCTCGGGCTACTACTTCGTTGATTTCGAACTCCGCGGGATCGACGTGCTCTGCGAGTGTGACGGAAAGAGCAAATATCTGCCGGGAGCGTCACAGGGCACCGCGCAGGAAGAGCCGTTCTCGGAGCAGCTCTACCGTGAGAAGCGGCGCCAGGAGTGGATCGAGTCGACGACCGGTAAGCGCATCATCAGGTGGGGATGGCCCGAAGTCATGCGGCTCGACACCTTCAGGTCGATGCTGGTCTCGTTCGGGGTGCCACTCCCGCCCCGAACAGTACCCAAGCTGGTGGTGTGAACCGGGCCACGCTTTGGGCGCGAACCGACACGCGGGGTGCGGATGACCACGCAGGGAGGGGCTCCCTCAGTGGTCACGCGCACCCCGCGTGGTCATCGGTGCAAGTCCGCCGGCGAGTGTACAAGTCTGACGGACAGGGCAGGTGCGGCGGCCAATGCAAGTGCGAGGACGCACGGCCCTCAACCTCGCACCGGCAGCAGCGCGCAGGCCCCGCGCAGGTTACGCCTGAGCGCGCGCCGCCGCGACCACCTCGCGCGCAGCTGCGAAGCCGCGCTCAAGATCCGCCTTGATATCGTCGATGTGCTCGAGGCCCACCGAGAGACGAATGAGTCCCGGGGTCACTCCGGCGGTGAGCTGCTGCTCGGGAGTGAGCTGCGAGTGCGTCGTCGAGGCCGGGTGGATCACCAGCGAGCGCACATCCCCGATGTTCGCGACGTGGCTGAACAGCTCCAGCGCGTTCACGAACGCCTTGCCTGCGTCGACCCCGCCTTTGAGTTCAAAGGAGAGCACCGCGCCGACGCCCTTGGGTGCGTAGGTGTTGGCATTCGAGTACCACGGTGACGAGGGCAGGCCCGAGTACCAGACGTTCGCCACGTCGTCCGCGTTGTCGAGCCACTCGGCGATCTCCTGCGCGTTCTGCACGTGCCGCTCGATGCGCAGCGAAAGGGTCTCGATGCCCTGCAACAGCTGCCAGGCGTTCTGCGGAGCGATCGATGAGCCGAAGTCGCGGAGCAGCTGCACACGGGCCTTGATGATGAACGCGATGGCGTCGCCGACGGCCTCGGTGAAAACGACCCCGTTGTACGAGGGGTCGGGCGTGTTGAGCCCGGGGAAACGATCAGCGTGCTTGGACCAGGGGAACGTTCCGCCGTCCACGATAACCCCGCCGAGCGTGGTGCCGTGGCCGCCCAGGAACTTGGTGGCCGAGTGCAGCACGATGTCAGCACCGTGTTTGAACGGCTGCACCAGGTAGGGGCTCGCGACGGTGTTGTCGATGATAAGCGGCACACCGTTCTCGTGAGCGATGTCGGCAACGGCCCGAATATCGAGCACGTTCGAACGCGGGTTCGCGATCGACTCCGCGAAGAACAGCTTCGTGTTCGGGCGAACGGCACGCTGCCAGGCGGCGGGATCATCCTGATCCTCGACGAACGTGACCTCGATGCCGAGCTTCGCGAGCGAGTACTTGAACAGGTTGTAGGTGCCGCCGTAAATCGAGGATGACGAAACGATGTGATCGCCGGAGTTCGCGATATTCAGCACGGCAAAGGTCGATGCCGCCTGTCCGCTCGCGAGCAGCAGCGCCGCCACTCCACCTTCGAGCGCCGCGATGCGCTGCTCCGCGACCTCCTGCGTGGGGTTGTTGATGCGCGTGTAGATCGGGCCGAGCTCGGCAAGCGCGAAGCGGTTCGCTGCCTGGTCAGTGCTGTCGAACACATACGCTGTGGTCTGGTGAATGGGGAGCGCGCGAGACCCGGTGACCGGGTCGGGCTGCTGGCCCGCGTGAATCTGCAGGGTTTCGAAGTTCCAAGCGTTCTGGTCGGACATGAGAGGTTCCTTTGCGATGGGAGTGTGCGGGATCGGGTGCAGCTCGCTCGTGCTGCTCGGGTGCACTATGAGAGTATGAAGTGCGAGACGGTGCTGCAAGCGTGGGCGACACGCGGCGTCATAATTGTCGCGTTGCGCCGCACCCTACAGCATCCCCACAGTGATGGCGGTCTGGACCTGCTCCGGCCCATACTTCTCAAGGAGCGTGCATGAATTCGACCAAGCGGGTGGTCGTGACGGGCGCGAGCTCGGGCATTGGCGCGGCTACGGTTCGTCGATTTTCTGAAGCCGGCTGGCAAACGGTGGCCGTCGCTCGGCGCCAGGATCGCCTCGAGGCGCTCGCCGCCGAGACGGGCGCCCACCCCATCGTTTGCGATGTGACCGACGAGCAGCAGGTCGCCGAGATGGTGGCCGAGGTGGCGCGAACGGGCGGGGCAAATGCACTCGTGAACAATGCCGGTGGCGCGCTCGGCACGGACTCGGTGGAGACCGCATCGAACGAAGACTGGCGTCAGATGTTCGAGGTGAACGTCATCGGCCTGCGCACGGTGACGGCGGCGATGCTGCCGGTGCTTCGCGAATCCGCACGAGCTCACAGCAACGCGGCCCACGACACCGACAATTCCGGCGAGGGCAATGCCGCCACCGCGGCCGCCCCGCATGGTTGGGCGTCGATCCTGAATTTGACTTCGACGGCCGGCCTCGACGCGTACCCGGGTGGCGGAGGCTACAACGCCGCCAAGTTCGCCGCGCACGCCGTGTCGAACGTCCTCAGGCTCGAGCTGGCCGGTGAGCCGATCCGGGTGATGGAGGTCGCCCCGGGTCTGGTCCACACCGAGGAGTTTACGCTCAACCGTCTGCGCGGCGACGCGGAGGCGGCGAAGAAGGTGTATGCGAACGTGATCCCGCTCACGGCCGAGGACGTCGCCCGCGTGATCGTCGACGCCTTCGAGCAACCGCCGCACGTAAATCAGGACTTGATCGTGCTGCGTCCGGTGGCGCAAACCAGCGTGTTCCATACGCACCGCGGTCCGCTCGAGGTGCGGCCAGACGGGCGTGGGTAGCGGTTCATGGCGATGAATCTCGCCCAGCTGGCCGACGCCGGCATCATTGCGCGCGACTGGGCCGAAGCCCTCGCACCTGTTGAGTCCAGACTCGCCCAGATGGGTGAGTTCCTGAACGCCGAACGGGCCTCAGGGCACCGGGTGCTGCCCGCGGGGAGCCGGATCCTCGCAGCATTTGAGCGGCCACTTGCCGACGTGCGCGTGCTCATCGTCGGTCAGGACCCGTACCCGACTCCCGGCCACCCCATCGGGCTGTCCTTTGCGACGGCCTCCGAGGTGCGTCCGATCCCGCGCAGCCTGCAGAACATCTACCGCGAGCTGCACGACGACCTGGGGGTCGAGCCGGCTTCGCATGGGGATCTCAGCCCCTGGGCCGATGCCGGCGTCATGCTGCTCAACCGAGTGCTCACCGTTCGCGCGGGCGCACCAGCATCGCACCGGGGCAAGGGTTGGGAAGCGTTCACCGAGTGCGCGATCCGAGCCCTCGTGGCGCGCGGAGGGCCGCTCGTCGCGATCCTGTGGGGGAACGACGCGAGGTCGCTCGCACCGATGCTGGGCGAGGTGCCGAGGATCGAGAGCGCGCACCCGTCTCCGCTCTCTGCCTCGCGGGGCTTTTTCGGGTCGCGCCCGTTCAGCCGAGCGAATCAGGCGCTCGAGGCGCAGGGTGGAGTCGGTATCGATTGGCGTCTCACCTGAACGATTCGAGATCACGCGGGGAACGAGGATCGACCCGTGTACCCGAAGTCCGACAGCAGCGTCTGCCCGTTGACGGCCCGTGCTTGGCGGCTTGCAAGGTACGCCACGGACCAGGCGATATCTTCGCCGGTCTGCAGCGGGAAATCGGGCGAATCCATGACCGCGTCGCCGAGGCCCCGCCGCGCCATCGGGGTGTCGACGATCGACGGCGCGACACTGTTGACTCGCACCCCATGGGTGTCGTAGAGCTCGACCGCAAGCGCCCTGGTGAACTGCACGATGGCACCCTTCGACGCGTTGTAGGCCAGCATCCCGGGCACCGCAACGAACCCCGAGTCCGAGCCGATCAGCACGATGGCAGGCGACTCGGCCTCGCGAAGGAAGGGGAGCGCCGCCTTGACGGCATGAAACGCGCCGAGCACGTTCGTCTCGAGCACTCCGCGAAAGCCCTCGCTCGTGACCTCCTCGACGGCCAAGCCCATCTCGCCTTCGATGCCCGCGCACACCACGAGCGCGTCGAGCCCGCCGAGGCTCCCGGCGACCGAGGTGAGCGCCGACGCGACCTCCCGCTCATCCGATACGTCGGCCGCCGCGGTGGCGATCACGGCCCCATTGACCGCGCCGTCCTCGTTGAGTTCCGCGGCCGCAATCGCGAGGCGTTCGTGCGAGCGGCCGATGAGGCCGACTCCGGCACCTGCATCGTGGAAGAGCCTCGCGCAGGCGAAGCCGATGCCCGACGCGCCGCCGGTGATGGCGACGCGTCGGGGCAGCGTAAATGCGAGGGAGGTCCCGCTCATTCGAGGGGCTCGGTCCCGGTCCTGGTTCCGGTTCGGGTTTCGGCCCGTGTTTCGGCGCGCGCCTCGGCCAGCTCCTCATCGAACTTCTCGAGATCCTCCGACAGGCCCTCGTACACCTCGGGCTTTTTCGCTTTGAGGTAGAAGCCGAAGATGACGCCACCGACCACGGCCGCGACGAGGATCCACGGCAGCACGAGCACGTAGGTCTCCTCCGAGCCGGCGACCGTCGCGAAGTTCGCGATCGCCATGACGCTGAACACGGCGAGGGCGATGAACCCGAGGCCGGGTGCGATGAAGGTGCTCCACCAGCGGGTGTCGCCCTGTCGGCGGTAGTAGACCACGACGGAGAGCGCAGCGATCGCCTGCACGATCATGATGGCCAGGGTCGCAAATCCCAGCCCGACCGGCACGAGCGTTGCGATCGACGGGATCTCCGGGAACGTGAATCTGAAGATCGCCGCGATGATGACCGCGAACAGGAAGTTGACGAGGAGCGCGCGCTGGGGGGCGCCCTTCGAATTCGTCCTTGCAAGCCAGTTCGGCAGCACTCGAGCGCGGCCCAGCGAGAACAGGTAGCGTCCGGCGGAGTTGTGGAACGCGAGTTGGGCAGCGAACAGACTGATGACGACGAGGATCAATGCCACGATCACGCCGAACTCGCCCAGATACTCGCCGATGAGCATCAGGGTCAGGTCCCCGGCATCAAGGTGCTCGATGGCCTGGCCCTGCGCCTCTGCCAGGCCGAGGGCGCTGACGATGGCCCAGGCCGCGAAGGCGTGCATCAGCCCGATGATGATGATCGCCGCATAGGTGGCACGCGGAACTGTTCGGCGCGGATCCTTGGCCTCTTCACCGAAGAGCGCGGTCGCCTCGAACCCGATAAAGGCGGTCGCGGCGAGCAGGAGGCCGATCCAGAGCGAGCCGCCGGTGATCACTTGCGGTGTGAAGATCGCAGGATCGAAGCCGGTGCTCACGAGCACTGAGACGCTGAAGACGAGCACCATGATGATCTCGAGCACCAGCGCGATGCCGAGTACCACGGCGCTGACCTGAATCCCGGAGATGGCGAGCGCGAACACGATCGCGAAGAGCACGAGACCGGTCCAGAACCAGTCGAGTGTCACGGCTCCGCCCGTCAGTTCGGGCACCACCACCATGCCGGCGAAGAACCCGATCGTGCCGAGGGCACCGGCGACGAAAGCGTTGTAGCCGATCGTCGCGATGATGCCCGTGATGAGCCCGGCGATCTTGCCGAGGCCCTTCACGGCGATGGCGTAGAAGCCACCGGCATTCGTGAGTTCCTTGGTGATCTGCGCGTAACCGACGGCGAACAGGAGCAGCGCAAGTGCGACGAGCAGAATGGCGATCGGAATGCCGCCACCGTTGCCGAGCGCAATGGCAAGCGGCAGCACGACGATGAGCACCGTCATCGGTGCTACCGCCGCGAGTACGAGAAAGACGATTGAACCGACGCCGAGTTTATTTCGGGCAAGGTCGGTGCGTGCTTCAGCCATAAGGGTCTCCTTCGTTGGAGTGTGTTCTCGAAATGACGAGCTTTCGAAAGTGAAACACACGCGCGATACGAAGTCGATGCGGCGTATTCAAGAATGCGCCAGTGGCATACGCCTCGGCACTCTGAGACAACTGTCAGAGAGCGTGAATGATCCGCGTGAGCTTGGAGACGAGGAGCTCAGCGTGTTCGCGTTCGAACGCGAGCGGCGGCCTGATCTTGAGCACCTCGCCCTCCCGGCCGACGCGGCTGATGAGCACCCGGTCGCGGTACATCGCCTCGACCACCTGCTTGGCGGTCGTGGGGGCGGCCTCGCCGGTGTCAGGGTCGGTGAAGCGCATGCCCGCAAAGAGCCCGTCGCCGCGAACTTCCTTGATGCGGGGGTTGTCTGAGAGTGCGCGCGTGAGCTCCCGCTTTAGCAGCTCCCCGTTGCTCGCGGCACGGGGGAGCAGCTGCTCGTCTTCCATGACCCGCAGCACCGCGTCCCCGGCAGCAGCCGACACCGGGTTTCCGGCGAAGGTGTTGAAGAACATGTTCTCGGCCCCGAAGGTCTCGAGGAGATCCGCGCCCATCACGGTCGCGGAGAGCGGGTGTCCGTTCCCCATCGGCTTTCCCATGGTCACGATGTCGGGCTTCGCGTCGAACAATTCGTGGCCCCACATGAGGCGACCGATGCGGCCGAACCCCGACTGCACTTCGTCGGCGATGTAGAGGCCGCCCGCGCGGTGCACCCGCGCGATGAGCCCCTCCACGTATCCCGCGGGCGGCTTCACGAGGCCCTCGGTCGAGAACAGCGGATCGAACAGCACCGCGGCGACGCCGAAACCGGCCTGCTGCAGCGACTCGATCGCGGCGTCGACCTCGGCGAGCGAAGACGCGAGCAGGTGTTCCGCTGCAGCGGTGTCGAGCCCGGTCGAGTCGGGAATGCGGATCGTCCGCACGTTCTCGCCGAGCGCCTCGCTCGTGCGCAGCCCGGTCGTTGCCTGAGCCAGCGTGAGGGTGGTGCCGTGGTAACTGAAATCGCTCATGAGCAGCCCGGTGTGGCCGCTCGCGAAGCGCGCCATGCGTATCGCAAGCTCATTCGCCTCGGAACCGCTGTTTCCGAACGCGACACGGTCGAGCGGCCCGTCAAAGGTGGCGAGCAACCGCTCGGCATAATCGACTACTCCGGGGTGGAGGTAGCGCGTGTTGAGCGCGAGTTTGCGCATCTGCCGCGAGACGGCGTTCGCCACCGCGGGGTGACCGTGGCCGACGTGCGGCACGTTGTTGTAGGCATCGAGGTAGCGCTTCCCGTCGATACCGCGAAGCCAAACGCCTTTGCCGCTGACGAGTTCGAGGGGGGTGTCATAGAACAGGGGGGTGTGCGTGCCGAGCGTGGCACGACGGCGCTCGAGCAAGCTCGGGGTGTAGGACGCGTTCATGTGAAAAGTGTATTCCAGATGCAAAACCTAAACAATGTGTTTACGTTTATGCTGGGATCGTTTATTCTCAAGGCACACCTGTGACCAGAAGGAATCCACGTGCTCGACGAAGAGAACTCGCTCACCCTTGCGAAGCTCGCGCTCGCCGACTTCGGTTTCGACGCGGCGAGCGTGCCTCTCACCTTTGTCAAGATGCGGGAGAACGTCGTCTTTCGCGCTGATACGCCGGACGGTCCCATCGCGCTTCGCCTGCACCGCCCCGGGTATCGCGGGCAGGAGGAGATCGCCGCCGAGTCGGAGTTCATCGAGCTCCTTGCCGGGCGCGGGTTTCCAGTCGTTCGGCTCGTTCCGACGAGTCGAGGCACGTACACGACGGTGGTGAGCGACGGGGATACGGAAGTCGTGGTCGACGCGCAGCGGTGGCTCGAGGGATCGCGGGTGCTGGGCAGCTCCGAGGACGACAACCACAAGCTCGAACCCGCGAGCTTCGAGCAGATGGGTCGGATCGCGGCTCGGATGCACGCGGTCGCCGAGCAGCTCGTCGGAGTTCGCTCGTTTCCGCGCGTGCCCTGGGATGCGGAGGGGCTGGTCGGTGAGCGCGCGCTCTGGGGCGACGCGCTGACGGTGCCCGGGCTCGACGACGCGGGCAAGGCGCAGCTGCGGCGCGGACGTGCCCTGATCCTCGGCGCGCTTGCCGACTTTGGCACTGCCCCCGAGGTGTACGGCACCATTCACGCCGACTTCACCCCGGAGAACGTGCTCGTCTCGGGCGATGAACTTGTGGTGATCGATTTCGACGATTTCGGAGATGGGTGGTACCTGTTCGACCTCGCGACGGCCCTCTTCTTCTTTATGCGCCGACCGGAATATGAGGATTACCGGGCGGCGCTTCTGCGCGGATATCGGGCCGAGCGGGCCCTAAGCGAGGGCGAGGAGCGCATGCTCGACGTGTTTCTGGTCGCTCGCGGCTTCACCTACCTCGGCTGGGCAGCCACGAGGCCTGAAACCGAGACCGCGAAGTTTCTCATCGAAGAAATTGTGCCGTACGTTGTCCAGCTTGCCGCAGAGTTGGAGGGTCGCGAGAGTTCGGCCTACGGTCGACCGCCGCATCGGGCCCCAGTCCGCGACTGAGCGCCGCATCGGGCCTCAGTCCGCGGCCGATCCCAACATCGAGCTCAGCATCAGGCGCAATGCCCGCAGCAACCCGCCTGTGCGGGCCGGCTCGTTCGCCGCTGTCACCCCGATCTGACGCAGCGCGCCCGAGATGAGCACGGTCAGATCGGGGACCGGTGCGTCCTCGGGGAGTTCGCCGGCCTCTGCCGCCCGCTCGAGGTCTTCACGCAGCATTGACCGGAACAGCGTCGACGCGGTGCCGGTGTGCCCGACGAGCGGCGCGATCGCGTCCGGCCCCATTGCGCCATAAAACCTGCCCTCAGGGGTCGCAGAGATGCTGGCCAACGCCGTGGCAAGGGCGAGCACCCGATCGATGGTGCGCGTGTGCGCCGCACGATCCGAGGATCCGCGCTCCGTGACCTGAGCGGCGATCCGCACGTACGCGTCACGAACCAGTTGGTCCCTGCCCTCGGGAAAATAGCTGTAGATGGTACCGCGCGACACCCCGGCCTGCTGGGCTACCTCGTCAACGGTGATGCTTTGATAGGGCCGCTCACCGAGGAGGACCGAGATCGCGACGAGTATCTCATCACGCGTGCGAATCCGATTGCGTTCTCGCAAGCCGAGTGGCTTATCGCTGACTTGCTGATCTGACACGGTCGCCTTCGGGAACTGGAGCAGGGGATCGAACGGTAAGGGCAAACCGGGTGCGCGGCAGACGGCTGCCCCTCCTAGAGTCAAGCATATGGGCGTCAGACTTGTCTGGTGGGGCCCGGGTGTGTGCTCAGCGCGCAGTAGGCGGGTCGAGTCCTCCCGCGAGATCGCGGTGTACCGCATGCTGATTGGTATGGGATCGAAGCAGCGCCCACACATCCGCCGGTGGCCAGGGCTCGACGTGCGGGCGGTGCGGCGCACGAGGCCGTCGGGAATGGTGTCGCCCACGGGGCCGAGCGCAGAGGCGATCACCACGTCGCACACGGAGTCGCGGGGATGACCGTGCTGGCGGGGCTCGCGATGTCGGGAGCCGGTGTGGCCTGTCTCGGGGGTGCGATCCTTTCGCGCCGCGCGCTTGGCGTGCTCGCGGCAGTCATCATGCTGAGTGCGATGCTCGATCTCTCCTTCTTCGGTGTGCTCCCCGCAGCTTGGTGGGCGGTGGCCCTTGTGGGCGCGTCGCTCCTGCTCGGATTCGATATGCGGCTGCAGGGACGCGCCGACGCGAGAGCGAGTCGGGCTCAGCTGCCGAGGATCGCGACGCTCACTTCTGCGCTTGCCTACGCGGCCATGGCCTGGCTGTGCCTCGGACACGGACGATCCGCGCACCTGGTCGGCGTCACCAATGTGGGGGTAAGCGAGGTTGGTTCGGGACACTCTGACCACCTCGGCGGTGGCTTGGTATGGGTGGCACCGCTGCTGTTCGCGACGGCACTCGCCGTGCTGCTGCTCGTGTGTTGCGCGCTAGCGGTGCGCCGCAGACGGGCGCTCATTGCGATTGAGGCCGGGGCCATGTCGGTGATGATCCTCGCCATGCTCGCGATGTGACCGTGAACCCGTGAATCCGGCAAGCACGCGGACCCGCATCGTTTGAATGTCGTGACGCGAGCAGGTTCGAACGGGTGCAACGCGGACTCGTCGGTGTTGCGAACGTGACCCTGCTCGCTGCTCGGGGCCACCATCGTGCTGTGAAGATTCCCGATCTGATGATCGCCGCGACTGCCGAACTGGCGGGATACACCGTGCTACACGTGGACAAGGACTTCGACCTCATCGCACGGTTGACCGGGCAGCCGGTTGAGCGCCTCCAAGGTCCCTTCTGAGGGGACTGCCGCCTCCACCGGGACGCATGGGAACGCCCCGGAGACCGCGAGTGCGTGTCTCCGGGGCGCGATCCTGCGACCTCACACCGGGCAGGGCGTAAGCCCTAGAGCGTTTCGCCGAGCTTGAAGCCCTGAGCCTCGCCCTCGTCGTCGCGCGTGTACGAGAAACCGTCGGCACCGATGGTCACGGCCATCTCGCTCGAGTCGGTGCGAGCGACGACCGGCTGCGGGTTGCCGTCGAGATCGAGCACGAGCGATGCCTCGGTGTACCACGACGGCACCACCGGGTTGCCCCACCAGTCGCGGCGCTGGTTGTCGTGCACGTCCCAGGTGACGACGGGGTTATCGGGGTCGCCGGTGTAGTAGTCCTGCGTGTAGATCTCGACGCGGTGCCCGTCCGGATCGAGGATGTAGAGGTAGAACGCGTTCGAGACGCCGTGGCGACCCGGGCCGCGCTCGATCCTGTCGCTCATGCGTAGTGCACCGAGCTTGTCGCAGATCGCGAGAATGTTGTGCTTCTCGTGTGTGGCGAACGCGACGTGGTGCATGCGCGGGCCGTCACCGCCGGTTGCTGCGGTGTCGTGTACGGTCGGCTTGAGCCGCAGCCAGGCCGCGTAGACGGTGCCCTCGGCGTCCTGAATGTCCTCCGTGACCCGGAATCCCAGATCCTGGTAGTGGCGCACCGCGCGCGGCACGTCGGGGGTGACCTGATTGAAGTGGTCGAGACGGACCAACTCACCCGGGGTGTGCAGGTCGTAGCGCCACGCCAGCCGCTCGACGTGGTCGGTCTGGTAGAAGAACTCGTAGGGGAAGCCGAGCGGGTCGACGACGCGCACCGAATCGCCGATGCCCTTCACGAAGCCATGCTCGTTGCGGCGCACGTCGCAGCCGAGCTCGGTGTAGAAAGCGACCGCCTTGTCGAGATCGTCTGGGGTGCGCACACGGTACGAGAACGCGGCAACGGCAGCGATCGGTCCCTTGCGCAGCACGAGGTTGTGGTGAATGAACTCTTCGGTCGTGCGCAGGTAGACGGTCTCGTCGTCCTCCTCGGTGACGTAGAGGCCGAGTACGTCGACGTAGAAGTGGCGTGAGGCTGCGAGGTCCGTGACCACGAGCTCCATGTAGGCGCAGCGCAGAATGTCTGGCGCGGGGCTCTGCGGCGTCGCGACCGGATTATCCGTCTCGATCGGGGCCTCCTTGGTGACCCAGAAGCCCGACGACGTCTTATCGCTTTCGTTGAGTTTTGGCATGGTGTGCTCTCTTGCCTGAAGTGGGTGGGTTACTTGCCTGTTGCGCCGAAGCGGGGAGAATGCGCCTCGTTGAGCGTGATCTGAATCGACTGGGCCGTCGTGTAGAAGTCGACCGAGCGGTAGCCGCCCTCGCGCCCGAGCCCTGATGCCTTGACCCCGCCGAACGGCGTGCGCAGGTCGCGCACGTTGTTCGAGTTCAGCCACACCATGCCCGACTCGATGCCGTGCGCGAAGTTGTGCGCGCGCTTGAGGTTCGTCGTCCACACATAGGCGGCGAGGCCGTACTTCGTGTTGTTCGCCAGTTCCAGGGCCTCTTCTTCGGTGTCGAACGGAGTGATCGCAACAACCGGACCGAAGATCTCCTCCTGGAAGATGCGCGCGTCGGGAGCAACGTCCGCGAACACGGTTGGGGCGACGTAGTTGCCCTCGGGGAAGCCCTCGGGCCGGCCCCCGCCTGCCACGAGGCGTCCCTCAGACTTGCCGATCTCAACATAGCTCATGACCTTCTCGAAGTGGCTCGGGTGCACGAGCGCCCCAACCTCGGTCTTGGGGTCGTTCGGCAACCCGATCACGATGTTCTTCGCGCGCTCCGCATAGCGGGCCACGAACTCGTCGTAGATCGAACGCTCGACGAGCACCCGGCTGCCGGCGGTGCACCGCTCACCGTTCAGGCTGAACACACTGAACACGGTCGCGTCGAGCGCCTCCTCCAGATCGGCGTCGGCGAAGACGATCGAGGGGCTCTTGCCTCCCAGTTCGAGCGACAGGCCCTTGAGGAACGGTGCCGCGTTCGTTGAGATGGTCGCGCCGGTCGAGCTGTCACCGGTGAACGAGATGAGCGGGACATCGGGGTGCTTGACGAGCGCGTCACCCGCGACGCCGCCGGAGCCGAGGATCAGGTTGAACACGCCGTCGGGCACGCCGGCCTCGCGGAAGATCTCGGGCCACAGCGCCGCCGACAGCGGGGTGTAGCTTGCGGGTTTCAGCACGACGGTGTTGCCCGTGGCGATCGCGGGGGCGAGCTTCCACGACTCCTGCATGAACGGCACGTTCCACGGCGTGATGAGGCCGGCAACCCCCTTGGGCTTGCGGTTGACATAGTTGATCTGACGTCCCGGGACCTTGGTCACGTTGTCGTGCTCGGCGACGATCAGATCGGCGAAGAAGCGGAAGTTCTCCGCGGCCCGGCGCGCTTGGCCCTTTGCCTGCGTGATGGGCAGGCCGGAGTCCCAGCTCTCGATGAGGGCAAGCTGTTCGTCGCGCGACTCGACGATGTCGGCGACTTTGTGGAGGATGCGGGAACGCTCACGGGGGAGCATCTTCGGCCACGGACCCTCGTCGAAGGCGCGCTTTGCCGCCGCGACCGCCCGGTCGACGTCGGCTTTGCTCGCCGAGGCCGCCCGAATGTACACCTGGTTGGAGACGGGCTCGATGACGTCGAACTCTTCACCGTTCTCGGCATCGACGAACTCGCCGTCGATGTAGAGCTGAATCTTTTCGGGGAGTCCCTCTGGCTTTTCGTAATTCATGATGGGTTCCTTCTTCTTTCAGTGTCTGGTTGCGTGTGGCGCTGTCTCATTGCGTGGGGCGCGAGGATCACGCCCGGTCGTCAGGCCGCTGACGTCTCCGCGCGCTGCTTGACCTCGTGCTGGTGCGCCATGACCGCCCGCAGCGTCGCGAGTCGGTGCTCGCGGGCGGCGAGCTCGATCTCGATGGGCGGCGCGTGTTGTCCGAGCAGTTCCAGCAGGTGCTCGTGCTCGGCGACGGACTCGTGCGCGCGACCGGGCACGAAGCTGAACGAGGATTCGCGCAGCACCTTCATCCGGTTCCACCCCCGGTGCACGAGATCGAGGATGTGCGGGTTCGGGCACTCCTCGAACAGCACACCGTGGAACTCGAGGTTCAACTCGGTGAACCGCTGCGGGTCGAAGTGGTCGAGGCTCTGCCTCATGAGTTCGTTGAGATCGGCCGCCCGCTTCAGCTGCTGCGCGGTAACCCGGGGCGCGATGAGCGCGGTTGCGGCACCTTCGACGAGCGCGAGCGTCTCCATGGTGTGCTGATACTCGGTCTCTTTGATCAGTGCGACCTGCGCGCCGACGTTGCGTTCGAATGTTACAAGGCCCTCGGCTTCGAGCCGACGAATGGCCTCACGCACTGGCACCACGGACATGTCTAACTCTGCAGCGATCGGTGCGAGTACCAGCCGGAATCCCGGCACGTACATTCCGTTATCGATGCGTTCCCGGATCAGGCGGTATGCCTGCTCGCTCTTCGAGAGGGCAGTCATGCTCCGCTCCCGGATGCCTGCGCTGCACGTTGTGCCTCGTACTTGGCGCGCCACTCGGCGTTCATCGGGAACAGGCCATCGACCGAGGCACCGCCAGCGACCTGTTCGGCCACCCAGGCGTCGGCTTGCTCTTGCGCCGCGGCCTCGCGCGCCACCTCCTCGAGCAGCGCCGGAGGTATGACAATGACTCCGTCGCGATCGCCCATGATGATGTCGCCCGGCTGCACTGCTGCGCCGCCGCAGGCGATGGTGACATCCACCTCCCACGGCACGTGACGCCGTCCGAGTACGCTCGGGTGTGCACCCTGCGAGAACACTGGAATGCCGATCTCCTGTACCGCAGCGAAGTCGCGCACGCCACCGTCGGTGACGATGCCCGCTGCACCCCGCACTTGCGCGCGCAGGGCCAGCACGTCACCGACGGTTCCCGTCTCGGGCAAGCCCCGGGCCTCCACGACAAGCACCTCACCCTCATTCACGGTGTCGAACGCGCGCTTTTGCGCGTTGAACCCGCCGCCGTGCTGCTTGAACAGGTCGGGGCGGAACGGGATGAAGCGCAGCGTCTTCGCGGTCCCCAGAATTCGGTCGCTGTCATGGTTCGGGTGCACGCCGTCGATGAAGATGTCGACGTAGCCGCGCTTGCGCAGTGCTGCCGAGACCGTGGCGACGGCGACACCGTCGAGCAGTTGCCGAATCTCTGGCGTCAGCACGCTACCCGAGCGCTCTCCGGCCGAGCCCGCTGCAGCATCCGCGCCGGGTGCCATCTCGAGCGGAGTCGCCCGGCCCGCAGCCACCGCCGCGGCGTGCAGCGCCTCGTCGCCCCAGGCCTCGATGCGCTGCTTGTCGTCGATCTCCGGGGTGTTGCCGAATGGTCCGAACTCACGGGTCCCCTGCGTGACAGTGGTCACGAGCCGGCCGGTGGTGGGTGAGCCGGGCGCATTCGGGGCGTCGACCTCCACCTCGACAACGTCGCCCGGGAGGACGACCGAGCTGCCGGCCGGGGTGCCCGTGAGGATCACATCGCCAGTCTCAAGCGTCATGTGCTGCGACAGGTCGGCCACGATCTGCCCGAAGCTGAACTTGAGCGTGTCGCTGGTGTCGCTCTGCACGAGCTCTCCGTTGACCCAGGTGCGGACGCGCCACTCGCCCTCGCTGCGACCCTCGGTCGGGATCGCCACCGGGCCGATCGGGGTGTAGCCGTCGCCTCCCTTATTGCGCACGTTGGAGCCCTTGTCCGCGGCGCGCAGGTCGTACAGGCCGAAGTCGTTCGCGGCGGTGATTGCGGCGACGTGGCTCCAACCCTGCTCGGGGGACACCCAGCGAGCGGGTGCACCGATCACGAGCGCGATCTCGCCCTCGAATGCGAGTAGCTCCGTGCCCGCGGGGCGCTCGATCGTGCTGCCCGTCGGTGCGAGCGAACTCGCCGGCTTGAAGAAATATGACGGGAACTTCGGTTCGCGGCCGCGTTGCGCGATGCGCGAGGCGTAGTTCAGGTGCACGGCAATGATCTTGCCGGGGATCTCGATGCCGAGGGCGCGATCAGCCGATCCAGGTTGTGTGTTCGAAGGGTTCACCAAACTTCTCACTCTCACATCTTTGTTGTATCTCAAATGATATACGATCAATGGGCCTTAAGGAAGGGATCCTAGGGAACGAGCCTTTGGAAGGGCTGCCGCTCGGAAATGCGCCGCAAAATCGTTCCTCTCGCCGCCGTCTGAGCGATTCTGTGGCGCATTTCTGCTGAACCTCAGCGCTGGTCAGTAGCTGGCCCGCGTACCGTGTTGGGTGTCGTCGTCGCTGGGTATGAATCGGTCGACGAGCGCCTCCGATTGTCGGGCGAGGATCGCGACGTCTGCGCCCACGGCCACGAACGCGGCTCCAGCCTCGATATACCGCTCCGCGTCCTCGGGGACGAAGGCGTTGACGCCGACCGGTTTGCCGGCAGCCTGGCCCGCCTCGATGGCACGGAGGACTCCCGCGACCACCTCCGGATGGGACTGCTGGCCCAGGTGCCCCATGGAGGCAGCCAGGTCTGAGGGCCCGACGAACAATGCATCGACTCCGTCGACCGCTGCGATGCGATCGACATCGGCGAGCGCCGTGGCCGACTCGATCTGCAGGGTGAGGCTGATCGTGGAGCTCGCCCGGCCGAGGTACCCCTCGACGCGGTTCCAGCGGGCCGAGCGGGCCAGCGCGGAGCCCACGCCGCGCACACCACCACCGGTCTCGCCGTTCGGATACCGGGCGGCGCGCACGATCTCCACGGCCTGCTCGGCAGAATCAACCATCGGGATCAGCAGATTCTGCGCACCGATGTCAAGAAAGCGCTTGATGGTGACGATATCGCCGTACCAGGGGCGCACGAGTGGAGCCACCGGGTAGGCGGAGACCGCGTGCAGCTGGGCCATCAGGGACTCGAGGCCGTTCGGGGAGTGCTCCGCGTCGATGAGCACCCAGTCGCAACCGCTGCCGGCAACGATCTCGGCGGTGACGGTGCTGCCCGCGCAGGCCCAGAGGCCAATGAGGGGGCGATCCGCGCTTCGAAGCCGGTCTGCGAGGGTCGGCGGAAGTTCTAGACGAATCGGCATGTCACCGACCCCAATCCGCTGTACTCGGCGTGCACCGTGTCGCCGCGCTCGACCCGCATGGGTTTCGTGAAGGATCCCGCAAGGATGATCTCGCCAGCCTCGAGCGTCTGACCGTGCTGCGCGAGCTTGTTCGCGAGCCAGGCGACGCCCATCGCGGGGTGGCCGAGCACGGCACCCGCAACTCCGGAATCCTCGATGACTTCATTTCGGTAGAGGAGTGCCGACACCCACCGCAGATCAACAGCGTCGACTCGCACGGGCTGACCGCCGATGACCATCGCGCCCATCGCGGCGTTGTCGCTGATGGTGTCCACGATGGTGCGCCCTTCAAGTTCGAGGTGCGAGTTCAACACCTCGAGAGCCGGTACGACGTAGGCCGTCGCGTCGAGCACATCGAAGATCGTGGTGTTCGGGCCGCTGAGCGATTTGTCGAGAACGAACGCGAGCTCGACCTCGATACGCACATTCGAGAACCTGTCGAACTCGATCGTCGAACCCGACTCGAGCACCATGTCGTCGTGGATCACTCCGTAATCAGGCTCAGTGATACCAGTAGCGACCTGCATGACCTTCGAGGTAAGGCCGATCTTGTGACCGACGAGGCGTGCGCCCTGTTCAATTCGGCGGTCGCTCCAGATCTTCTGGATCGCGTACGAGTCGTCGATCGTCATCGCGGGGTAGCGCGAGGTGAGACGGGGGAGCACCGCCCGTTCGCGATCCGCCTGAACGAGTTCGTCGGCGATGGCCTCTCGGGTTGTCTGTTCGAGCATGTAACCTCCATGGTCAGCGTATTTGAGATCATATACGATCCGAGGGTGCGCTGTCATCGGGCGAACGGCAGTGAGCTCGTGCCGTGGCGGTTCGTGCGTGGCGGGCCGTGTCGTCGCGGTTCTTGGCGTGGCGGATCGTGTGCTGGTGTGCGTCGCGATCCGACGGTCAACTATGCGTTGTCACTGCTGGTTCATGTGCCACAGAGTAGAATCGTATGATGCAGACTTCAGATGCCGCAGCAGGCGACGACCGCACGGCAGACCATACTCCCGCACCCGAGCAGCAAGAGGTGCGACCACTCAGCCTTGAGGACCTCGATGCGGCGCTCGATTCCGCACCAAACAAAGAGGCCGCGCCTGAGCAAGAATCAACTGCTCAGCACGAGCCCGCACCGAACCACGAGCCCGCACCGAATCAAGAGCCCGCACCCGGGCAGAACCATGAGTCAGCGCAAGCGACCGAGCAGGCACGCGAGTCATGGGATGAGCCCGAGTATGAGTCCGAGGCAGAATCTGAGCAACCAGCTCGCAGCGGGTTCGACGCACTCGGACTCGACGATCGGCTGCTGAAGTCGATCAAGAAGCTCGGCTATGAGGAACCCTCGGCGATCCAAGCGGCCACCATCCCGGTTCTGCTCGAGGGGCGCGACGTCGTCGGCCTCGCGCAGACTGGAACGGGCAAGACGGCCGCGTTCGCGCTGCCGATCCTGAATCGCATCGAGCCTGGCCAGGGCGTGCCGCAAGCGCTCGTGCTCGCGCCGACCCGCGAACTCGCACTTCAGGTGTGCGAGGCGTTCGAGAGTTACGCCGCGAACCTACCCGAGGTGCACTTGCTGCCCGTCTACGGCGGTCAGGCCTACGGGCAGCAACTCAGCGCACTGCGTCGCGGGGTTGACATCGTTGTGGGGACACCCGGCCGCATCATGGATCACATGAACCGCGGCTCGCTTGACCTCAGCGAGATCAGGTACCTGGTGCTCGACGAGGCCGACGAGATGCTCAAGATGGGATTCGCGGAAGACGTCGAAACGATCCTCGCCGACACACCAGATGAGAAGCAGGTGGCGCTCTTCTCGGCCACGATGCCGGTGCAGATCCGTCGTATCTCTCAGCAGTACTTGAACGACCCCCAAGAGGTCAAGATCGCGGGCAAGACGCAGACGAGTGCGAACATCACGCAGCGCTACATTGTCGTGTCATACATGCAGAAGCTCGACGCGCTCACTCGCGTGCTCGAGGTCGAGAACCTTGACGGTGCGATCGTCTTCACCCGTACCCGCGGGGATAGCGAGACCGTCGCCGAGAAGCTGCGGGCGCGCGGGTACTCCGCCGCCGCAATCAATGGCGACATTCCGCAGAACGTACGCGAGCGCACGGTGCAATCCCTCAAAGATGGCAAGCTTGACATCCTGGTCGCAACGGATGTCGCCGCGCGCGGCCTCGACGTGGAGCGCATCAGCCACGTGATCAACTACGACCTGCCGATCGACACCGAAAGCTACGTGCACCGCATCGGCCGCACGGGTCGCGCCGGCCGCACCGGGGACGCGATCAGCTTCGTCACCCCCCGAGAGCGGCGCCTGCTGAAGGCGATCGAGAAGGCCACGAAGCAGCCCCTGACGCAGATGCCGTTGCCGGGGGTTGCCGAAGTGAACGCGACGAGGCTCTCACGATTCGACGATGCGATCACCGAGGCGCTTGGCGAGACAGAGCGCATCGAGACTTTCCGCGATATCATCGCGCACTACGTGCGTCATCACGATGTGCCAGAGAACGATGTGGCGGCGGCCCTTGCAGTGGTGGCTCAGGGCGATACCCCGCTTCTGCTCGACGAATCCGATGACGAGAAGTTCGCGAGAGATCGTGCGCAGGCCCGCAAGTTTCTTGAAGATGAGAGCGGGCGAGGATCCCGCGATCGGGATCGCGGAGACCGCGGTCAGCGAGACAGATTCGATCGGGGCGATCGCGAGGATCGCGGCCGGCGGGCCGCACGCGACGATCTTGCCACCTACCGCATCGAGGTGGGGCATCGGCAGCGCGTCAAGCCCGGTCAGATCGTGGGCGCGCTCGCGAACGAGGGCGGCCTTTCGCGTGACGACTTCGGTCGCATCCAGATACGCGACGACTTCACCCTCGTGGAATTGCCAAAGAAATTACCGGAGTCGGCGCTCGAAGGGCTGGCGAAGACCCGCATCAGCGGGCAGTTGATCGACCTGAAGATTGATCGCGGCCCGGCTCCTCGCGGCAAGGGCTGGGAGGAGCGCGGCGGGGGTCGCGGTGGTCGTGGCGGCTACGACCGCGGCTATGGCAACGACCGCGGCTATGGCGGTCGCGACGACCGTCGCCGTGACTTCGGCTCCGACCGATCCGGCGGGAAGCGCAAGCCGCGCTGGTAGTCCCCTCGCGGGGCGAAAGCCAAAGTGGTGGGTGCTCGGCTAGGGAGCACCCACCACTGCGCGCAGTCGTCAGGTCTAGCCCTGGATCACCTGCGGTTGCGCGACCGCCTTGAGGCCGGCGGTGCCGAACTCCTGACCGTACCCCGACTGCTTCGCGCCGCCGAAGGGCACGAACGGGTTGATGTTGCCGTGCGAATTGATCCACACGGTGCCGGCCTGGATCCGGGCGGCTACCTCGCGTGCGCGCTCGCGATTCGAAGACCACACGGAACCGCCGAGCCCCACCTCGAGCTCGTTGGCGAGGCGGATCGCCTCTTCGAGGTCGGTGTACCGCACGATCGGCAGCGCGGGGCCGAACTGCTCCTCCGTCACCAGCTCGTTGTGCGGATCGATATCGGCGACGAGCGTGGTCGGGTAGAAGTACCCGGGGGCGTCGTGGTCGGGATCGCCGCCCATGACCACGCGGGCTCCTGAGGCCTTCGCTAATTCGACGAGGCGATCCACGACCTTGTACTGCATCTCGTTCTGCAACGGGCCGAGCACGTTCTGCTCGTCCAGGCCGACACCCATGGGCATCTTCGCAGCGACCTCTGCAAGCGCAGAAACCACCTCGTCGTAGATGGAGTCTGGCACGTACAGTCGCTTGAGCGCCGCACAGGTCTGGCCGGTATTGATGAACGCGCCCCAGAACAGTCCCTCGGCGATCGCCTGCGGGTCGACATCGTCGAGCACGATTCCCGCGTCGTTTCCTCCGAGCTCGAGCGTCAAACGCTTCACGTTGCCGGAGCTTGCCTCGATGATCTTCTTGCCGGTTCGGGTGGAGCCGGTGAACATGATCTTCGCGATCTTCTCGCTTTCGACCAGGCGCGCACCGAGCTCTCCGCCACCTGCCACGACCTCGAGCACACCATCGGGAAGCACCGTGTTGATCACGTGCGCCAGCGCAAGCCCAGACAGCGTGGTGTACTCCGACGGCTTCTGCACGACGGTGTTGCCCATGCGGAGCGAGGGGATGATCTGCCAGATCGCGATCATCATCGGCCAGTTCCAAGGGGTGATGGCACCCACGACGCCGAGCGGACGGTAGTGCATCTCCGCGTAGGTTTCACCGTCGTCGACGACGACCTCGACGGGCAGGGGAGTGCCAGCGGGAACGCGAGTCCACGCGACGCATCCACCGAGCTCGAACCGGGCATTCGGCCCGTTGAGCGGCTTGCCCTGCTCGCGAGAGAGCAATTCGGCGAGCGGTTCGGAATTCTCTTCGATCGCATCTGCGACCTTGTTCAGGTAGGCGACGCGCTCCTCGTCGCTGAGCGAGGCCCAAGCCGGTTGTGCGGCCTCAGCGCGGTCGATCGCCGCGTCGACGTCGGCCGAGGTGTGCACGGGCACGCGTCCGATGAGTTCGCCCGTGGCGGGGTTGAAGACTTCTCGGCCGCCCTCGTTCACGGTGATGGCCTCGAGCAGTGATTCGTAGGTGAACATCCGGGTTCCTCCTTCGGGTGGGTGGTTCAATGTGGTTCAGGCGACCTGGTCAGTGGTCGGTTCGGGGTGGCGAGGATCCGGGCGCGACGCCCTCATCGTTTGCCGCAACCGCAGTTCTCGTTGCTGCAGTTGCACTCGTCTTTGCAGCATCCGCAGTTGCCGGACACGCAGCATGCCGCATCGACGGAGCATCCGGCGCGCGCATCCTCAGGAAGATCCATTGTTGGGTTCTGGTCGAGGAAGCCGTGAGGTTTGAACCAGAATCCCGAATAGTCGACCGGCATGACCGGCCAGTCCTCGGTTCGTGGGAAGTGGGTGGGACCGAACTGGTGCCAGAGCACGATGTCCTCGCCGTCGAGGCTGCGATTCTGCTTCGTCCAGGTAGGCAGGCCCTGCCAGCCTGAGCTCTGGCTCGGGTACATGCCTGCCGGGTAGATCTCGTCTTCAGCGAATTGCGTGCCCCACAGGTGCTTCGTCGCGAAGTTGGCGCGGGCATACACGGAGGAGTCGGGTTGGGCGAGCAGCACCGACTTGCCCTCTGGGATCAGCCAGTAGGCGGTCGGCTGTCCGGTGTGGTTCTTGCGGTGCGCGCTGCGCACCTCCCACACCCGACTGGCCAGCCCGTTCGCCATCCGCTGCGCGTCAAGCTCGCTCTTGAGCTGCCGATTTGACCAGGTGAAGGCATTGCCCCTGGGGTTCAATGGGCCTCGGGGAATTGGCACGGCCTCGATCTCGTGCAGGGTGTTGTCCTCGCCGTCGATGGCGACGTCGAGTCGCGCCGAGAAGATGTGCTGGTGAATGGGGGCGAGCAGACCGGGTGCCATCTCCGTGTTATGCGCATTGGCTGCTCCCGGGATTCCCGCTCCTGCGAACACCACCCCCGTCGCCTTGGCCTCGACCTGAATCGAGCCGTCGAGGTAGAAGTACCAGAAGAAGCCGTAGTCGTAATTGCCTACGGTGGCGAAGTAGCTGATCACGAGGCGGCGGCTACGCCTGGTGTCGGGTTTGCCATCGAGGTCCGTGTGCTTCCACTGGATGCCGTAGTCCTCCTCGTGCATGCAGATGACCTGGTCGAGCTTCACCGGGTTGCCGAGATCGTCGTTCACGAAACCGTCGAAGTAGTGGATCACGCCGAGGCAATCGCAGCCGAGCGCGAGCGAGTTCGCGCTACGCCCGAGCAGGTACTCGCCCGCGTCGAAGTAGCTGACCCAGTACCGTGTCTCGTCGACGTCTCCGTAGGGTACGACCATCTCGGGCACGCTCGCGCGTGTGAGCACGGGTCGATCCTCGCCCCCATCTCGCCAGCTAATGTTGCTGAGCACCAGACCTTCGCGCGAGTTGAAGCCGACATGCAGTTTCCAGTTCTCCCACTGCACCTGGTTGCCGTCGACCGAGAACGAGGGCCCTTCCGGCATGGTGATCTCGATCGGTTTGAGGCTGGTGCGAGCCGGACCCTGCACGTCCATCGTGTAATTGCCGTGCGCCATCGGGGTCGCAGGGGCGTCGGGGTCGTCGTGGACCTGGAACACCTTCTTCTCGGTCATGTCGACCTTGACGATCAGACCCTCGACCGGGTGCGCCCATGGGCTGTCGCCCTCGTTCGGAACCAGGTAGGTGAGGGAACGTAGAAAGCGTCGCCCCTCATTCTCGGTCTCCTCAGCAAAATAGCCTGGCGCGAGCGGTGAGCAGAATGCGGTGTCGATGTACTCGCCGAGCCCGCGACGCTCCATAGAGGCGCGCCACTGCGGATCGGCCTTCACCAGGTCGCCGACCTCGAAGAACTCCTCCATCAGCACCGCAGCCTGACCGCGTTCGGGGGAGTCCGGCAGCACTCGTTTCCTGACGACCTTGCGCTTGGTGATCGATACCTCAACCTCAGTGTGGGTGGCGTCGGACCGGTCGAGCAAGGTAACCATCGCTCGACGCTCGAACGCCTTTCCGGGCCGCCACTTCGCCAGCACGGCCTTGGTGGGCTCCACCGGTAACAGCATGGCCATGCGCACATGCTCCGTCATCAGGCCCGCATCATCGAGCACGGATCGAACGGTCGTGATCTCTTCCGCGTTCAGCGGATCGAGCGGGTGCACGGCCTTGGTGGGCGTGCTGACTCGCTTGCCGTGCGTGTGAGTGGTGTCGGGGGTATGCGTCATCGGAACCTCGTTTCACGACTGCGTTGCCGGGGACCACCGGGGCGCCGGCCCAGGTGGTCGATGTGCATCAAGTATCGTCGGGCAGGCTGGCGGACGGGCGTGCTTTCAGAGGGTCGTGCACGCGCAGACAAGACTTCGACGCTCGTGGCCGATCTCGCCTTGCGTGGCGAGCGCTGCGCGACGTCGAGGTGTCGAGTAGCTAGGCTGCTCGGAGCTCGCTCGGCGAGTATCCGTAGGTCTGCTTGAACACCCGGCTGAAATGGGCCGCGTCGACGAAGCCCCAGCGTGAGGCGATCGCGGCGACAGTGCGGGTGGCGTGTGCCGGGTCGGTGAGGTCGGCCTTCGCGTGCTCGAGGCGTCGCTGTTTGATCACCGTCGAGACCGTGGTGCCCTGCTCTGCGAAGAGCGAGTGCAGGTGGCGCACTGAGATGTAGTGCGCCGCCGCAATGCTCGTCGGGGTAAGGTACGTGGAACCGAGGTTCGCGTTGATGAACGCGTAGATTTTATGCAGCAGCACGTCTCGCGGGTTGCGCGGTGCGGTCTCGACGTCCAGGATCGCCGAGAGCATCGTGTTGATGAGCTCGAGACTCGTGTGGGCCAGCTTGGTGCGCGCGAGACTGGGCAGCATCGAGAGCTGCGGCGAGGCCTGCGCGATGAACGGGGCGATCACCTTCGCGAGTTCGTGCTGCTCGCGAAGCGCGACCGCCGTGAGGGAGTCGGTCAGCGAGGAAGGAAACTCGAGGCGATCCTTGGGGAACATCATGATCAGGTTGCGGAACCGCTCACCGAACAGCAGCGAGTACGGGCGCGACGTGTCGTAGAACGAGAGGTCCCCAGGGCGCATCACGATCTCCCGGCCGTCCTGGATCAGGAGGCTCGACCCCGACAGCAAGAGGCTCACCTTGTAGTACCCGCTGCCGCCCGATTCGATCTTCTGGGGTGTTCGCTGCACGAGTTGCGGGGCGGAGTTCACCTCGGTGAACACGACGCCGTCAGCGGCAGCTGACGACAGGGTTGCGATGAATGGCGCGCTGTAGTCGGAGGTCACTTCGAGCGGCACGAATGAGGCATTGACCGCCTCCCGGAACTCAGCGAGTCCCTCCGTGCGCGTCACCTGGGCGACTGCGTCGGTGTGAGCGGGCATTCGAATCACCTCGGGGTCGAACCTGAACCTCATTGAACTGGCC
>Ga0182741_1000339_pt1 | contig 71685 bp, 64 predicted proteins | sample eDN5th37CBELigOP_FD_128874 | JGI IMG/M metagenome (GOLD analysis project Ga0182741, IMG submission 128874) | Enriched Organic Plus compost microbial communities from Emeryville, California, USA - eDNA 5th pass 37_C BE-Lig OP (version 2) (version 2) ...
ACCTCAACCTGCCGAAGCTTCGTGACGATCTCGTCGGGCTTGTGTCGCTTGTTTGCCATTGTGGTCCTCCTTCATGGTCAAAACCATACTTCAAGGTGGACCCGTTCAATGGGGGTGGATCACGCACTCTCCGCCGCAATCTCCTCGATGAGCGCTTGCTTCACATAGATATGCAGGGAGGCGAAACGTCGCTCATTCCGCACCTCAAACCTTGTCCCGGCGGGAACGATCCCGAAGCTGCCGGAAAGAAATTTCTTTTCCTGCGTAATGCCATCAATCGTTCGGCTGAAAACGACCGGGCCATTGAGAACAAAGCTCACCAACGGATTTCCGCAGGCGGGAAACGACCTCCGGTACGGGTTTTCTATCTGGCGGGATACGAAGACGCTTCGCCAACCAAGCGCTTCACTCGTTGAAATGAGCTCACTGAAATCTGCCAGCGAAATGCCATGGGTCTGATCGCCGCCAAAGACCGCTTCCTTGGCTGGCTCCGCCCGCCGTCCTGCATGGGTAGCTGGCCGGAATCTCAGCCCCCCATTTCGAATATACATTTTCTATCGACCGCCCATGTAGTCCCAAAGATTCGGAGGAACATAACCGCCCTCTCACATTTCCGAAATCGCTAATGTTTGGGTGGCAGACATAATGGGCGACATAGTGACAAAGAGCACGAGCACTGTGCGCATTGCGCAACTAACACCGTGACCCTTGCACAATATCCTATTGCGAATGGGAGCGGTTTCGACAGCGAGCTGGTTGGGATATCCCGTGTCAGAAGTTCATCGTCCGCAGCCGCCATGGTGCCGTTCGGATTCATTCATCTACCCACGTAGCGGGGACGGGCAATCATACCAGCATCAACCGGCGCACTCGCGCCCATCGCTGTTTGCATAACGAGAAGCCTTGCAAGCGCTTCATGTCGCAAAGCGCTACGCCACCCAACGGCAACTTTCACCGCTTGAACCGCTTAATTTACGCCGGTTGGGAATTCCAAAGAAAACCGTTCAATTCTTACCTGAAGGCTGCAAAAAACAAAAAACTCCCGGCGGGATTCGCGCGGGAGTGTTTGAATCGTTGGTTGCGGGGGCAGGCTTCAACTGCTGGCATAAAACCGGTTGGTCTTTGGATTTCCTCGGCTCTGGCGAAGTCGAGAATGCCGAACAACTCGCCGCGTAGCGTGGCGTGAACCTCGCCGCGCTTGGCCCCCGGCGTGAGGACGATTTCCCCGATGAGGGAGCGCAGCGCCTCCGCCGCCTGCCTGCCACCGTCCGGGTCGCTGAGGGCGACGGACAGGCGCTCCACACGGCGGCGGTAGAGGTCGGCAAGGTTCGGGTGAATGTCGGGCATGTCGGCGGGCGCTTGTGCAAGGCGGGCGACGGTCTCGGCCTTCTGCCGCTCAAGGTCGTCCATGCGGGCTTTCATGGATGGCTGGTACATGCCGTCCTCGATGGCCGCGATGATCCCGGCGATGGCCTTCTCGATCTTGGCAAGTGCCTTCCGGTCGGTCTGCGCCTGCGCGCGCCGGTCGCGGTTCAGTCGGTTCATTTCTTCCGTATAGGCTTTGACAGCCTCGGCAACCGCTTCGCTGGAAACAAGCCGCTCTTTCAGCCCGGTCAGCACGCGCGCCTCGATCTTGTCGCGGGTGATGGAGCGGCCATTGTCACAGGTGCCGCGCCGGTGATGGTTGAGGCAGGCATAGCGGTTCGGCGTGATGATGCCGACCTTGCCGCCGCAGCATCCGCAGGTGAGAAGACCGGAAAGCAGATGAACCGGACGGTTCGCCAGATGCACGCGCTTCATGCGCCCTTCCAGCGTGTTGACCGGGTTCGGCCCGAAGATGGCGGATATTTGCTTCTGACGGGCGCGGGCGGCATTCCACAATTCATCGTCCACGATCTTGAGGTGCGGAACCTCCGTCCTGATCCATGCGCTTTCGGGATTGATGCGCGATACACGCTTGCCGGTGGAAGGGTCCTTGATAAACCGCAGGCGGTTCCAGACAAGGACGCCCGCATAAAGCTCGTTGTTGACTATGCCTGTTCCGCGCGAAGCATGGCCGCGAATGCTGGTATCTCCCCATGCGCGGCCAAGCGGGCCGGGAATGCCGTCGCGGTTCAGGTCAAAGGCAATCGCCTTCGGGCTTTTGCCCGCTGCAAATTCCTTGAAGATGCGGCGGATGGTGTCGGCTTCCTCGGGGATGATTTCCCGGTCGCCCCGGATCGGCTCGCCGTTGGCGTCCAGCTTCTTCAGAACCTTGTAACCGTAGCACAAGCCGCCGCCTGCCTTGCCCTTCTCGACACGTCCGCGCAAACCGCGATGGGTCTTCATGGCAAGGTCTTTCAGGAACAGCGCGTTCATCGTGCCTTTCAAGCCGACATGAAGCTCCGAGATTTCGCCCTCTGCCAAGGTGACGATGGTGACGCCCGCGAATTTCAGATGCTTGTAGAGCGTGGCAACGTCCGCCTGATCGCGGCTGATCCGGTCGAGCGCCTCGGCGAGCAGGATTTTGAACTCGCCGCGCTGCGCGTCACGCACAAGCCGCTGGATGCCGGAGCGCAAGATGGTGCTCGATCCCGATATGGCAGCGTCCTCGTAGGAACCCACGATCTGCCAGCGCTCCCGCCCTGCATGTTCCCGGCAAAGCCGGAACTGGTCTTCAATCGACGCCTCGCTCTGGTTGTCGGACGAATAGCGGGCGTAAAGGGCTGCGCGGGACACAAGTCGGGACATGGGGCGGTTCTCCGTTCGGTCTATTCGGTCTCCGTCCCGTCCTCCGTCTCTCCGACATGACCGGGACTGTTATCGTTGGCGGTGGCGGCACGCAGCCGCTCGTAGTCTTGGCGGGCCATCTGCCTGCCGATCAGGCGGGCGATATCGAACACCACCCTGTCCAGCTTCTCCCATGGCGCGATATCTGCATCAGCAGCATCGCCGTTGGGCGGGGTATTGTCGTTCGCCGGAACAATGATTTCCGGCTCTGTATGCTTGTCTTCTGCCATGTCGGTCGCTCCGAAACTTTGGATCGACCTGACAAAAGATGCGGACAAACTCCCGATGGGAAGTACAAAAATCGTGTCGTAGGGCTATCGGCGGTAAATACTTGTGTTCGGCGGTTTTGACGTAGGCTGCAAACGATGGCTCAAGCGGCCGAAGCCAGCGGTCTGGCCCGCTCGATTCGCTCGCGCTCGCGCGGTGAGTGCATCGCTTCCCACAAATCGGTGCGTCGCTGCACGTTCAGCCAGAAGTCGGGACTATTGCCGAACACGCGCGCCAGAATGAGCGCGGTCCGTGCCGTGACGGTGCGCCGGTCGTTGCAAAGCTCGTTCACATGCTTGCGCGGAACACCCATCGCCTCGGACAACGCCGATTGCGTCAATCCCAAGGGATGCATGAACTCTTCCACCAGAATTTCCCCGACTGTCGCCGGTTTACGCGTGGTCATAAGCATTTCGGTCACCTCATCGATAGCTGTGGTCGTCCAGATAGAGGCCAGACGCTTCGCCCCTGTTTCCATCCCATCGGAACACCAGCCGCCATTGCTTGTTGACGCGGATGGAATGGAAACCTTCGAGATTACCTTTCAGCTTCTCGAAATGATTGCTTGGCGGCACACGCAAGTCCTGATCGGTTGTCGCATCGTCGATCATCTGGAGCTTGCGAAACAAACGGCTTTCAAGATCGGCCGGGATGTTGCGGGAATGAACGTCATCCGCGAAAAAGGCCCGCAACCATTCATCCCGAAACCCTAAGATCATTCCCTATCTCCAACATTGTCACAATGTACCACCTAATGGGACATATGGCAATCTGTTTCTTCGTCATCGCGACGTTTCCACCGCCTCCCGTTCGTCGGAAGTGGAGCGCCCTGCGCTCCCACTCCCGCCTTATTCGGCTTCCCTGCGAACTGTCGGGGCGGAGGCGGGCGGTCAAGGCTGGCGCAGCCACCGCGAAGCGGCTTGGCCTTGAGGGGCCGGCTTCGCTCCGGCATGCTTTCCCGAAGCTGACAAGCCTTTCCCTCCCGGCTGTTCCATGACGGCCATTGCTGCCGGTTGGGATTGCACGGGTCAGCCCGCGTTGTGGTTGCCCGCTTTTCCGCCGGGGGCCTCGTTGTCGTTTGCTGGCCGCCACGCGACGGGGTTTTCAACCCATCGGTTAATGTCGGATTCCTTCCAGCCCGCGCCGTTGACGCTGATCCTGATCTGGGCGGGAAAGGTGCCTTCGGGGATTTTGCGGTAGATGGTGGACCGGGACAGGCCGGTACGGGAAAGAACGGTGTTCAGGCGGATGATACGATCTGGTGCGGGCATGGTTGCGCTGCCTCCTGCTGATTGCTCCTGAATGCTGATGGAACCAGACAGAACGACGATTTTCCGCCGTGCAAGCGGTATTTAGCCGTCATAGTGCTGCGGCGTACAAAGGGCGGCAAAAAGGCGGGTTCTACAATCCGATTCCCCGGCCCCTGCCGAGACCGTGACTGAGGGCAAGTTGCTGGCCGAGCCTCATGCCTGAGTCGAAATCCATGCCGATGCCGAGTTGCTTCTTGCGGATTTCCAGCATGGATTCCATCTGCGGATCGCGTTCGAGGCTCATTGCCATATTGCCCATCTCCGCGCGCGCGGCCCGGTAGCCGGAATAGTCGCCCGCCGCATACTGGTGCTGGCTGGTCTGGTCCAGCTTCTGGAAACGCTCCACGAAACGATCTGCGCGGGCATGTGGCGTAAGGCCGAACTCGGCGTCCCTTCCGCTGCGGATTTCGGTTTCGAGCTGGAGAGCACGAATGGCGCGGTTGATCCGGCCCCCGCCCGCCTCGCGGGCAAGGCTGTTGTCCTTGCTGTAGGCGGCTTCCGCATCCTGCCAGCCATGGGGGCGGACCTCATTGAAAGCCCGCCGTGCCGCACCCAACTCACGCCGCTGCTCGTCGGACGGCGTGAGGCCCTGTTGCTTGGCGTCAAGGATCGCATCGGAGGCGCGGGCATGGCGGACAAGCGCCTGCCTGCGTGCGCGGCGCAAGGTAGCGTCCGGGTCTTCCTCCACCTTCCTTTCCGGCTGCCGCGCCGTGTCTGAACCTGCCGCACCGTCTGCGGCCAGGTGCAGACCGTCGAACATGCTGCGCACCTTCTCCGGCACGACCCTGCGCACGATTTCGGCGACACGCTCGCGGAAGGTGATGCCGCGCCGCTCGGCATAGCTTTGGGCCGGGTCGGCGCGCTCATAGTCGGTCGCCATGTCCTTGGAGCGGTCGCGCGACAGGGTGCGGACAAGCCGGTTCTGATCGGCGAAATCATCGCGGCCGTAATGCAGGTCCATGCCGTCGCGGTGACGCGACAGGGCGACATAGCTACCGTGAGCATCCATGCCGGGAGTCGCCAGAACATGGGTGCGATTCACCGTCATGCCCTGCGCCTTGTGGATGGTGGCGGCATAGCCGTGATCGAGCTTGTTGTAATCCTTCAGGTCGAAAGCGATGGATCGTCCATCATCGGTCTGCACGGTCATACTCTGGGCGCTGACCTGTTCGATGCTGCCGAGCGTCCCGTTCTTGACGCCAAGACCGCGCTCGTTTTGCAGGAACATGACGCGATCCCCGGCGGCGAAGCTGCGTTCTCCGCGCTCGACGGTGACGCGCACGTCCTCGCCAAGGTCGCCGGCCTCCCGCATCCTGTCGCGGGCGGCTTCATTGAGTTCCCGCACCTCGGCATTGGTATGGGTGAGGATGATGCGGCTGCTGTCGGGGGATGCCTGCCGGTCGCGGTCCCAGCGGTCAATTAGATCGCCACGCGCCTGCTCGCGTGTTTCGGCGGCATGCACCATGCCGTGATCGTCATAGGCGCTGATCGCATTGCCGGTTCTGCCGGTTGCCAGATCGCGGGTGGCGTCCCGCTGCCAGTCCTCACGCTGGCGGCGCACCTCATGGATTTCCACACCGCCATGACGCTCATGGATCGAACGGAAGGCCGCGCCCGCCTCGATAGACTGTAGCTGCTGCGGATCGCCCACCAGCACAACCTTTGCGCCAGCCTCGGCGGCATGGGACAGCACGCGCTCCAACTGGCGGGTGCCGACCATGCCCGCCTCGTCGATGACAAGCACATCGCGGCTGGTGAGCATGTCGCGGCCCTGTTTCCAGCCATGTTCCATACTGGCGATGGTGCGCGATGCGATGCCCGACCCGCCTTCCAGATTCTCGGCGGCGATACCGGACAGGGCAACGCCGCGAACCTCAAAGCCCGCCGCTTCCCAAGCCTCGTGCGCCACGCCGAGCATGGCGCTCTTTCCCGTTCCGGCATAGCCGACGACAATACCGAGATCGCGCCCGTCCATGACATGCGCCAGCGCATCGGCCTGCTCGCCGGACAGGACAAGCCCGCGCTGTTCGGCGCGGGCAAGCGCGGCCCCCCTGTCGCGGTCGCGAACCTCGTGCAACTCCTTCTCCGCCATTAGTTCCGCCGCGCGGTGCAGGCGCTGTTCGGCCTCGATCATGTCGCGCGTGGTGAAGCGGTCTTCTCCTCTGCCGTCCTTGCCCAATTCGACCAGATCGGGCGCGTTGCTCATCGCGCCCATGACCTCATTGAACTGGTCCAGTCCGTCGCTGTGACGATTCGCGAACTTCGCCATGTCGCGCCGCGTGAAGGTGGATTGCTGATGCGTGATTGCATCCAGCGCTACGGATGGATCGGCGATGATGCGCTCGCCGTTGTTCCGCGCGATCTCCCGGTGCATGTCCGCGCGGTCGGCGGCCTCGACCCCTTCGCCCTCGATCCGTTGCGCGGGTGCGCCGATCTGTGTTTGCGGCTCAAGGTCGATGCCCTGCGCCTCAAGGCTGCGATGGTCGATGCGGGCGTCAATGTCGAGTTCGGCAAGGCGCTCGTTGACATGATCGGCCCAGCGTTCGCGCCAGCGCTCGATCACCTCCGTCCGGTTCCAGTCCCGCACCTTCGGGCCGAAACCGTTCTCGTCCACCGACCGCATCGTGAGCATGACATGCGCATGGGGTTTCGGCATCCCGTCCTCGCCGATGTCCCAATGGACATTCAGGTCGGCGATCATGCCCTGATCGACAAATTCCGACTGTGCGAAGTCGCGGGCAAGGGCAATCCCTTGTTCCTGTGTCATCTCGCGCGGAATGGCGAATTCTACCTCGCGCGCAAGCTGCGCGTCCTTGCGGACCTCGAACACCTCCACATCGTTCCAGAGCCGTTCGCGGTCGGACCAGTGTTCCGGCGCATGCTCGGGCAGCAGCACCTCGGAATGGACCACGCCGTGCTTGTTGGAAAAGTCTTGTGTGCGGTCAAGGCGCTCGTCACGCAGCCGTGAAGCCGAGCGGTAGGCGGCGGACGCAACCGCGCTCTGGCCCGCCTTGCGGGAAATGACCTTGACGTGAAGATGATAGATCGCCATCGCGATCCAAGCATTGCCACGCTCAAGCGCACGTCGGAACGACGTATAAGCGCGCCCTCCCTCGAAAAAATCTCGGGATGGACCGGCGCGTGCCACACCGTCCCACACACATTACAGCATTCCGCTACACGCTGGAATATCATGCCTGCATCGACAATTTAAGACCGGGAAAGGACACGACGATGCGCAAGCCGCGAGACTATGATGCCGAACTCAAGGCGCTGGAGGACAAGGCCAAAGAACTGAAGACGCGCAAGGTGCAGCAACTTGGCGAACTGGTTATCGCGACCGGGGCAGACAGCCTCACCACCGACGAACTGACGGGCGCGCTCGCCGTCATCGCCGAGACGAAGGATGCCGCGAAACGGGAGGCATGGGCGAAGCGCGGGGCGGCGTGGTTTCGGAGCAAATCACGACGAAATGCTCCGGCAAATGACGACGATGCGGGAAGCGCTGCGCCGCAACCGGGCGGCGCGCAATCGCCATCAGGCACAACGGGCACGGCATGATATGCGAACGTGGCAGGTCGAGCGAAGGAAGCGCACGCGGCACCTGATTGAGCTTGGCGGTCTCGTCGTCAAGGCCGGTATCGTTGACCTGACCGGCGATGACCGCACCGTCATTCTCGGCGCGCTCGTCTGGATCGCTGACAAGCTTCAGGGCGAAGACGGCGAACGGGCGCGGAGCGTCTGGACGACATTGGGAAAGATGGCGTTCGACGCCGAACGGAAAGACGGCAAGCCGTTGTCACGCGGAAACGGTAGCGTTGGGCATGAATGATGGCGATCGCCGCGGCGACGCCGCAGATGCCCAGTTCGCCCACGCCCTTCGCCTTCATCGGCGACGAGAAGGGATCGGTCTCGTCCATGAAGATCACCTCCTGATGCGGAATATCCGCATGGACGGGAACCTCGTAGCCGGCAAGGTCGTGATTGACGAAGAAACCGCGGCGTGTATCGACCATCAACTCCTCCGACAGCGCGGCGCCCGCGCCCATGGTCATCGCGCCGATGACCTGGCTGCGCGCTGTGATCGGGTTGAGGATGCGGCCTGCCGCGCAGACCGCGAGCATGCGGCGGATGCGGGTTTCGCCGGTGACGCCGTCGACGCCCACTTCCACGAAATGCGCGCCGAAGGTGGATTGCTGGTGGGTCTTGTCGAGATCGCCCCACGTCATCCTGTCTTCGCCGGTCAGCCCGTCCGTTCCGGCCGCCTGGGAGAGCGGCACCGATCTGTCGCCGGAACGGACCAGCCCGTCTTCGAAAACCACATCCTGCGTGTTGAAGCCGAGCCGTGCGGCCACCGCTTCGCGCAGTTTGACACAGGCCGCATAGACGCCCGAAGTCGATGAGTTTCCGCCGAACTGGCCGCCGGAACCGGACGAGACGGGAAAGCGGGAATCGCCAAGGCGGACCGTCACGCGGTCGATATCGACGCCCATCATCTCCGCCGCCGTCTGGGCAATGATCGTGTAGCTGCCGGTGCCGATATCGGTCATGTCGGTTTCCACAGTAATCATGCCTTCGCCGTCGAGCCGCACGCGCGCGCCCGATGGCGTCAGCAGATTGTCGCGAAAGGCGGCGGCCATGCCGAGGCCGATGAGAAGGCCGTCCTCCCGGCGCGTGCCGGGCGCACGGCGCCGGTCCCAGCCGAAACGCTGCGCACCCAGCTGCAGGCAGCCGACCAGGTTGCGGTGGGAAAAGGGACGCTCGGGCTTTTCGGGATCGACCTGCGTGTCGTTGATGATGCGGAATTCGACCGGGTCCATCGCCAGCTTTTCCGCCATTTCGTCGATGGCGATCTCGAGCGCCATCATGCCGGGCGCTTCGCCGGGCGCGCGCATGGAATTGCCCTCCGGCAGGTCGAGCGTGGCGAGCCGCATCGCCGTCATGCGGCCTTCCCCGGCATAAAGCAGCCGCGTCTGGTTGACAGCGACCTCCGGCTGGCCGTCGGGAAGATTGCCGGACCAGCTCTGGTGGCCAATGGCCGTGATCCTGCCGTCCCGCGCCGCGCCGATGCGTATGCGCTGGATGGTGGCCGGCCGGTGAGTGGTGTTGTTGATCACCAGCGGCCTCGGCAGCGCCACCTTGACGGGCTGGCCCGTCTCTTTCGCCGCGAAGGCCGCCAGAACCGCATCGGCACGCAGGAACAGCTTGCCCCCGAAGCCGCCGCCGATGAAGGGCGACATCAGATGCACTCGTTCCTTGTCGATGCCCAGCATGGTCGCAAGATCGCTGCGCCACCAATCGATCATCTGGCTCGATGTCCAGATGGTCAGGTGGCCGTCCTTCCAGGCGGCGATGGAAGCGTGAGGCTCCATCATCGCATGCGTCTGGTCGGGTGTGCTGTAAACGGCGTCGAGCGTCACGGGCGCTGTGGCGAAGGCCTGTTCGAAATCGCCGACGGCAGTATCCGGCTTGGTGGAATCGTCGGGCTTTTCGGCGCTGTCCATCGCCTTCTCCAGATCGAAAACGCCGTCTTCCGGCGCGTAATCGACCTTGACGAGGGCGGCCGCGGCGCGTGCCTCCTCGAAGGAGCGCGCCACGACAACGGCCACGGCCTGATGATAATGCTCGATTTTGTCTCCGCCGAAGACGGTCGCGGTATTGTATTTGCCCTTTTCGCGCTCGCCCACGTCAAGAGTCGTCACCACGGCCAACACGCCGGGCGCGTCTCTCGCGGCCTCGGTGTCGATCGACAGGATGCGACCCTTGGCGATGGCGGCGCTGACCGGATGGCCATAGGCGTAATCCATGTCAAGATCGTGCCATTCATAGGCATATCGGGCGCGGCCCGTGGTCTTGAGCTGGCCGTCGATGCGCGGGATCGGCTTTCCGACGACCTTGAGCCGGTCGATGGGATTTGTGGTGGCTGGCTTGTCGAACTGCATGTCTCATCCCCTCGCTTCGGTGAAGATGGCCGCAAGCAAGCGCTCGACCAGATCGATCTTGAAACGGTTCTGTTCCGTCGGATGGGCATCCGCCATCAGCGCGGCGGCCGCGCGCTTCGGTCCGTCGGCAAGCTCCGCCTCGGCGGCCTCCGCGCGCCACGGCTTGTGCGCCACGCCGCCGAGCGCGATGCGTCCCGTGCCGTCCGGCTGAACGACCGCGCCGACCGATACGAGCGCGAAGGCATAGGATGCGCGGTCACGCACCTTGCGATAGACCTGCCTGCCGCCCGCAGGCGGCGGCAGCACCACCGCGGTGATGATCTCGCCATGCTCGAGGCTGGTTTCGATATGCGGCGTCTCGCCCGGCAGGCGGTGAAGATCCGCGATGGGGATCGCGCGCGTCGCGCCGTCGCCCCTCGCGGTTTCCACGGTCGCGTCGAGCGCACGCATGGCGACGGCCATGTCGCTGGGATGCGTGGCGATACAGGCATCGCTGACGCCCACCACCGCATGCTGGCGGCTGAAACCGTCGATCGCCGCGCAACCGCTGCCCGGCTGGCGCTTGTTACAGGGCTGGTTCGTGTCGTAAAAATAAGGGCAGCGCGTGCGCTGAAGCAGGTTTCCCGCCGTGGTGGCCCGATTGCGCAACTGGCCGGACGCCCCCGCCAGCAAGGCGCGAGACAACAATGCATAATCGCGCCGCACCGTTTCATGCGCCGCAAGATCGGTGTTGCGCACCAAGGCCCCGATGCGCAGGCCGCCTTCCGGCGTGGCTTCGATCCGGTCAAGGCCCAGCCCGTTGACGTCGATCAGTTGGCCCGGCCTTTCGATCTCCAGCTTCATCAGGTCCAGAAGAATGGTGCCGCCGGCGATGAATTTCGCATCGGGATCGGCGGAAGCGGCTTTCGCGGCGTCCGCGACGGAGGCGGCGCGCTCATAGGTGAAAGCCCTCATGACTTGCCCTCCGCGACCTCGAATATGGCATCGAGAATGTTGGAATAAGCGCCGCACCGGCAGATATTGCCGCTCATCCGCTCGCGGACTTCCTCAGGCGAGAGCGCGATCCTCGCCGTCAGGTCGTCGGTGACATGGCTTGGAATGCCCGCCTCTATTTCCTCCAGGACCGCCACCGAGGAACAGATCTGGCCAGGCGTGCAATAGCCGCATTGAAAACCGTCGTGCCGGACGAAGGCGGCCTGCATCGGATGCAGGTTTTCAGGCTGGCCAAGGCCTTCGATGGTGGTGATCTCGTCGCCGTCATGCATGAGGGCCAGCGACAGGCACGAATTGATGCGCCGACCGCCGGCGATGACCGTGCAGGCACCGCATTGGCCGTGATCGCAGCCCTTCTTGGTTCCGGTCAGATGCAGGTGCTCGCGCAATGCGTCGAGCAGCGTGGTGCGGTTGTCCAGCGTAAGCCGGTGCTTCTGCCCGTTGATCGTGAGGGAAACCGTGGATGTAAAAGCCATCTTCTTTTCCAGAGCTTGTGCCTTCCTGTAACCGAAGGCGTCGGCCGCCGGTCGTGGGTGGGTCTAGAAAGAAGTAAATTCCGGCGGGAAAGTTCCAACCGCTTTTCCGCCGGCGGGACTTTCCCGGAAAAGATGGCGCGGCGCGGGGCGTTACAGCCGTCCGGCCTCTATGATGCTTTGCATGAAACTGCGTGTGCGCTCTTCCTGCGGGTCTTCGAATATCCGCGAGGGCGGCCCTTCCTCGTGTACCTTGCCGCCGTAAAGGAAGCATATCTTGCTGGCGACCTCGCGCGCGAAGCCCATTTCATGGGTGGCGAGCAGCATGGTCATGCCCTCCGCCGCCAGATCGCGCACGATGTTCAGCACTTCCGACACCAGTTCGGGATCGAGCGCGGAGGTGATCTCGTCCAGAAGCAGTACCGATGGTCCCATGGCGAGCGCCCGCACGATGGCCACGCGCTGTTGCTGGCCGCCGGAAAGCTGGTCGGGATAGGCCGTCGCGCGATGTTCGAGGCCGATCCGCTTGAGCAGCGACAGGGCGCGGGCTTCGGCTTCCTCGCGCTTCTGGCCAAGCACCTTGGTCGGCGCGAGCATGACATTTTCGACAACGCTCATATGGGGAAACAGGTTGTAGCTCTGGAAGACGATGCCGACGTCGCGGCGCAGCGCATTGACATCGACGCCGGGACCGGACATCGGGTCGCCGTGGATGCGGATTTCGCCGCCCTGTATCTGCTCCAGCCCGTTGAGGCAGCGCAGCAGGGTGGACTTGCCGCAGCCGGACGGCCCGATCAGGCACACGACCTGATGCTCGTCCACGTCGAGGTTCAGCCCGTCGAGGATTTTCACCGCGCCATAGGCCTTGATCAGGTCGCGAATTTCGATCATCGCCATTGGTCACACCTTTCCTGGCCGGTCATGATTGCGTGCGGCGCTGCTCACGCTCCAGCAGCCGGTCCACGAAGCGGGCCTGCGGGATGGTGATCAGGATGAAGAGCAGGGCCACCGTCGTCACGGGCGACAGGTTGAAATTGTTCGCGCCGATGATCCGCGCCTGATTGAACGCATCGATCGAGCCGATGACGTTGACGAGCGCCGTATCCTTCTGCAGGCCGATGAAGTCGTTGAGCAGCGGCGGGATGATGCGCCGCACCGCCTGCGGCACCACCACGTAGCGCAGCGTCTGCATATAGGAAAGGCCGAGCGAGCGCGCCGCCGCCACCTGGCTGCGGTGGATGCTTTCGATGCCGGCGCGATAGACTTCCGCGACATAGGCGCCATAGGTCAGCGTCAGGGCGATGACCGCATAGGATTCCGGCGACAGGTCCTTCAGATAGGGAAGCCCGGTCAGCGGAATGCCGAAGCCGATCAGATAGATGTTGATGATCGCCGGCAGGCCGCGGAACATGTCCGTATAGATGGTGGCGATCAGCCGGACCGGCCGGCCGGCCTCGCCCGGCATCAGGCGCGCGATCGCGACCACAAGGCCCCAGATCAGCACCAGAACTTCCGCCAGAACGAAAATATAGATATTGACCCAGAAGGCCTTCAGCACCAGCCAGAAGGAGCTGGCGATCAGTGGCAATTGCACGAAGGTGAGGCTGACGGCGAGGTCGTTGGCCATGAGAAACTGCGCGCTGGCCAGCAGGAGCACGATGACCGCACCGTAGCCCAGCGTCGAATAGGCCGCCTCGCGCGATGACGCGGCGGCGATCCGCGCGGCGATCAGGTCGCCGGCGGCTAGCGCGTTGCGGGCCGCGACCGAACCGCGCCATGAACTGGTCGCGGGCCGCAGCAGCAACAGGACCGCAATGCCGCAAAGAACCAGAAACCCAGCCGCGACGACGCCGCCCTGCCCGAGTTCCGTTGCGGCGCCATAGATGTCCCGCAGGGTCTTGAAACTCGCGAACAACACGAAAATAGTCACGAAAAGGGCGGTCGCGGCCCAGTTCATCGTGTCTTTGGGCGGTGCGCTGGCGCTCCAGTCCCGTTCGCCGCGGTAAAGGCCGAGGGTTGGCCTCGTGCCGGGCCGAGGGGTGTCTTCGGTCATCGCGTGCCTCTGCCTTCAGGGCATTTTCGCCATCATGCGCCTTCTGCCGGAGCGGATGAAGGTCGACGGCGAAATTCTCTGGCATGGGCGGGATATCTACAAGCTCGACGAACGCGCGCTGCGCCGCGTGCGCGGCGGCGAGATTTCCATGATATTCCAGGAGCCAATGACGGCGCTCAACCCCGTCCTGACCATCGGGCGCCAGATCGACGAAAGCCTGAAGGCGCATGGCGCGCGTGGGCGTCGCGAGCGGCTTGCCCGCGCGGTCGAGCTTCTGGAGCTGGTCGGCATCCCTTCCGCCCGCCGCCGGCTCGACGATTATCCGCACCAGTTCTCCGGCGGCATGCGCCAGCGCGCGATGATCGCGATCGCGCTCGCCAGCGACCCTTCTCTCATTCTGGCCGACGAGCCGACCACGGCGCTCGACGTGACCATCCAGGACCAGATTCTCGCTTCGCTGCTGCGGCTGCGGGACGAACTGGGCGTGAGCGTGGCGCTCGTCACCCACGATCTGGGCGTCGTATCGGCGATCTGCGACCGGGTGTCGATCATGTATGCCGGGCAGATCATGGAGCGCGGCCCGACCGACACGGTCATCCGCCATCCACGCCATCCCTATACCAAGGGTCTCATCGACAGCATTCCCCATGCCAGCATCTCGCGCCAGCCGCTCCTGCCCATCGCCGGCGCGCCGCCTGCCGCCCATGCTCGGCCATCGGGATGTCTCTTCGCCCCGCGCTGCACCTATGCCGATCCGGCCTGCGACACGGAAAGGCCGCCGCTGCGCGCGCTTTCCCCGGAAAGGGACAGCGCCTGCCGCCGCCTCGACGCATTGCTTCACGAAAGGGTTTTCCCATGAACGCCCATTCCACGCCCATATTGTCGGTCCATAACCTGCAGAAGACCTTCCCCGTCAAGCGCAGCCTGATCGAGCGGCTGAAAGGCCAGCCGGAACAGCGCGTCATGGCGCTGAACGACGTCTCGCTCGCCATCGGCAAGGGAGAAACCGTCGCCATCGTCGGCGAATCCGGTTGCGGAAAATCCACGCTGGCGCGGTGTCTGGTGCGGCTGCACGGCATCGACAATGGCCGCGTCCTGTTTCAGGGACAGGATATCGGCGCGCTTCAGGGAAGCGCGCTTCGCGCCTATAACCGCCGCGCGCAGATGATCTTCCAGGATCCCTATTCCTCGCTCAATCCGCGCATGACCATCGGACAGACGCTCGCGGAAGCGCTGGTCGTGAACCGGATCTGCCGGCGTTCCGAAACGCAGCAGCGCATCAGGGAACTCTTGGGCCTCGTCAACCTGCCCGCCGATGCCGCCGACCGCTATCCGCGTGAATTCTCCGGCGGCCAGCGCCAGCGCATCGGCATCGCCCGCGCGCTTGCCGTCGAGCCGGAACTGCTCATCGCCGACGAAATCCTGTCGGCGCTCGACGTGTCGGTGCAGGCGCAGATCATCAATCTCCTCCTGCAATTGCAGGAAAAGCTGCGCCTGTCGCTCATCTTCGTGTCGCACGACCTGCGCGTGGTGCGCTATATTTCCCACCGCATCGTGGTGATGTATCTGGGTTCCATCGTCGAGGTCGGCGAAACCGAGGAAATCTTCAGCAATCCGCGCCATCCCTATACCCGCGCCTTGCTCGCGGCGGCGCCGGAAGTGGGGCAGAAGCGCGATGGCGGCAAGGCCGTCATCACCGGCGAACTGCCCAGCCCGCTTTCGCCGCCGTCCGGATGCGCCTTTCATCCGCGCTGCGCGCTGGCGATCGACCGCTGCCGGCAGGAACGCCCGGCGCTTCGCCCCAGAAGCGCCACGCGGCAGGACGCCTGCCTGCTGCAGGATGAGTGAAGCATATGGAGACGGTGTCGGCATGACCGGATGGAAACCGCAGATCTTCGAAGTCCAGCGCAACGGCTATCTGCTGAGCACGGACCTGACGCGTATCGATCAGGAGGCCGTCTTCGACTTTCTGGCCAATGATTCCTACTGGGCGCGGTCGCTGCGCCGGGACCAGTTCCAAAAGGCGCTCGAAAATTCGCTCGTGATCGGCATCCACGCCCCCGACGGCGCGTTGGCGGGTTTCGCGCGCGTGGTGACGGATTACGCGATCTTCGCCTATCTGCGCGATGTCTTCACCCTACCGGCCCATCGCGGCCATGGCCTCGCATCCTGGCTCGCCATCGAAATCCGCAATCATCCCGACCTGGCCAGCGTGACAAGCTGGATGCTCGCCACCAAGGACGCTCACGCGGTCTATGAGAAAGCCGGCTACCGCGCCGCGCCGCATCCCGAATATTACATGACCGTGCCCAAATCCACCGAAGCGTGACCCAGGCTATGCGACGCCGTAACCCGCCGGCCCCGGGGGCTTTTTGTTGCGCCCATAGGGAAATCATAACCTCAAGCTATGGACGGCTCCATAGAATTGAGTGGTCTTGCTGCAACACCGCTGACAGGATCGCCCCACAGGACAGGAGACAGGAATGACCTATCGGGTGGGAGTTGATGTCGGCGGTTCCTTCACGGATTTCGCCGTTTTGGACACAGCCACGAACAGCCTTGCGACACTCAAGGTGTTTTCGCGGCCCGACGCGCCGGGCGAGGAAATCCTGCTGGCCTTGCAGACGCTGAAGGAGCGCGACGGCGTCGAGCCGGAAGCCGTTTCCTACTTCACCCACGGCACCACCGTGGGTGTCAACACCGTGATCCAGCGCAATGGCCACGACGTGGCGCTTCTGACCACGAAGAACTTCGAGGACGTTCTCGAAGTCGCGCGCCTGAAGATCCCGCAGATCCACAATCTCTATTCCGTGCGGCCCGCGCCGCTGATCAGCCGCGACCGCGTTTTCGGCATCGACGAGCGCATGCTCGCCACCGGCGAGATCATGCGCCACCCCGACGAGGCGGATGTTGCGCGCGCGGTCGAGGCCGCGCGCGAGGCCGGCTGCCACGGCATCGTCATCGCCTTCCTGCACGCCTATCGCAATCCCGCCAACGAAAAGGCCGTCAAGGCGATGATCGAGCGCATCGCGCCCGACCTGCCGGTGATCTGCTCGGCGGAAACCTGGCCGATCATCCGCGAATATGAGCGCACCATCACCGCCGTCATCAGCGGCTATGTGCAGCCGCGCGTCGCCCATTATCTCGACCGCTTCGAGAACGTGCTGCGCGCCAAGGGCATCGCCTGCCCGTTGCTGATCACCAAGACCAATGGCGGCGTGATGGGCATCGACCAGGCCCGCTCCGAATGCGTGCAGATGATCCTGTCCGGCACCGCGTCGGGCGTGATCGGCGCGGGCTATCTGGCCAAGGCCAGCGGCTTCGACAAGGTCATGAGCCTCGACATCGGCGGCACCAGCGCCGATGTCGCCGTCATCGTGGACGGCGTGGCGCAATATGGCGTCGGCGAACTCATCGGCGATTTCCAGATCTACGTCCCTTCGGTATCGGTCAGTTCCGTCGGCCAGGGCGGCGGCTCCGTCGCCTGGGTGGACAGCCTCGGCATGCTCCAGGTCGGCCCCGAAAGCGCCGGCTCGACGCCCGGCCCCGCCTGCTATGGCCGCGGCGGCCAGCGCCCCACCATAACCGACGCCATGGCGGTATCGAACCTGATCGGCCATATGCCGCTCGGCTATGGCGCGGTGACTGTGGACCACGCCGCCGCGCGCGCCGCGCTCGCGCCGCTGGCCGAACAGCTTGAAACCTCCGTCGAAACGCTGGCCGGCGACATCATCAACATCTCGATCTCGGGCATGTATGCGGAAGTCAGCGCGCTGACCTCGCGCTTCGCCATCGACCCGCGCGAATTCCATCTCTTCGCCTTCGGCGGGGCCGGCGCGATGCTGGCCTGCTTCCTGGCGCGGGAACTCGACATGAAGGGCGTCGTCGTTCCGCCCACGCCCGGCGTCGTCTCCGCGCTCGGCGGGTTGATCGCGGACCTGCGCAACGATTTCATCCGCACGATCTATTGCGACGCCAGCGATGCCGGCCTTGCCGGCGTGGCGGCGATCGTGGGCGAACTGGAAGCGACCGCGCGCGCATGGCTCAAGGCGCAGGGCTTTGCGGGAGACGGCGAGATCAGCCTGTCGGCCGACATGCGCTATCGCGGCCAGTCCTACGAAATCGAGACGCCGCTCGCCATGGAAGCGCTGAAAGCCGAAGACGCCGCGGCGGTCAAGAATGCCTTCCACGCCGAGCACGAGCGCATGTACGGCCATGCCGATCCCGACGCGATCGTGCAGATGGTCAATCTGCGGCTGGTGATATGCGGCCGCAATCCCAAGCCGGAATTGCCGGAAATCGCCGAGGCGGCAGCACCGCCCGTGCCGCGCTTCCATGCCACCGGCTGGTTCAACGGCGAAAGCCAGGACATCGCCATCTATCACCGCGACGACCTTCTGGCCGGCCACGATTTCGACGGTCCCGCCATCGTGGCGCAGAACGACACGACCACGGTGGTTCCGCCCGGCTTCCACACCAGCGTGGACCGTTTCGGCAATCTCATCATCGCAAAGTCGGAGGCTTGATCATGGCCATTGATCGCCGCAACCTCAAGGTGCTCGCCAATTTCTGCTCGGCGGCGGCCGATGCGATGGCGTTCACGCTGATGCGCACCGCCCATTCGGCCTTCGTCAAGGAGACGGAGGATTTCTCCTGCCAAATCGTCACCGCCGAGGGGCTTGCCTTCGCAAGCCCGCGCCAGTTCGGCGCACCATGGTATAGCGGCATCGACTACGGCCCGCTGCTGCGCATGTTCGACGACTACCGCGACGGCGATATCTGCATCACCAACGATCCCTATAACGGCTTCGTCGCCACCCATTCACCGGATATCCACATCTGGAAGCCGGTCTTCCACGAAGGCCGCATCGCCTGTTTCGTCGTGGGCCATATTCACAACACCGATGTCGGCGGCGCGGTCCCGGCATCGCTGTCGCGCTCCCTGTCCGAGATCGAGCAGGAAGGCCTGCGCATTCCGCCGGTGCGCCTGGTGCGCGACGGAGAGATCAACGGCTTCGTGCTCGACATGATCCGCGCCAATGTGCGCATACCGGAGCAGAATATCGGCGATATCCACGCGCAGATCGCCTCGGTCAATATCGGCGAGCGCAAGATGAAGGAGATCGTGGCGCGCTTCGGCTTCGCCGATTTCATCGAGGGCACGAACCAGATTCTCGATTATGCCGAGGAGCAGGCGCGCCGGATCATCGCGACCGTGCCGGATGGCGAATATTTCTTCGCGGACTATGCCGACGAGGATTCCGCCGGCGGCAAGCCCTGCCGCATCGCGCTGACACTGAAGGTGCAGGGCGACGAAATCGTCCTCGACTATACCGGCAGCGACCCGCAGCTCGGCTCCTCGCTGAACATGCCGACCGGCGGGCGCGAGCGTCATCCGCTGGTCATGGTGGACCTCACCTATGTCCTTTACACGCTCGACAACAATCTGCTGCTCAATGCCGGCACCCTGCGGCCCGCGCGCGCCGTCCTGCCGGAAGGCTCCATCGTCAATTGCTCGCGTCCGGCGGCGGTCGGCATGCGCTCGCTGACCTGCGCCATGACCCAGCTCGTCACGGTCGGAGCCTTCGTGCAGGCGCTACCCGATCTCATCCCCGCCGCCTCCCCCGGCGGCAATGCGATCATGAACATCAAGACCAGCGACCGCAGTGGACGGCCCGTCATGGCCTCCATCGGCCCGGTGGGCGGCGGCGGCACGCCCTTCGGCGACGGCAGCGACGGCGCGGGCGGGGCATCCGGCTTCCTGCGCAACACGCCGGTCGAGATCAGCGAGGCCGAAGTGCCGATCCTCTTCACCCGCTATGGGCTGGAGCGCGACACCGGCGGCGCAGGCCGTTATCGCGGCGGGCTTTCCGCCGTCATGGAATTCAGCGTCTCCGCGCCCGAGACCGTGGTGACGGCACGCAACCGCAACCGCTCCGTGATGGGATCGTGGGGGGCTGCGGGCGGCGCGGCGGGGCGCGTCTCCACCTTCACCCTGAACCCAGGACGGGCGGGCGAAACCGCGCTCGGCAATACCGACCTCGTTCGCTGTGGCCCGCGCGACGTCATCCGCGTGGTGGGTCCGGGCGCGGGCGGCTGGGGCGATCCGTTCAGCCGCGCGCCCGCCCATGTCCTGGAAGACGTGCGCCGCGGCAAGGTTTCGCCGGAAAGCGCGGCGGAGGACTATGGCGTCATCATCCGCGACGGCGCCATCGATCAGGAGGCCACCCTGAAAGCGCGCTCCCTGCATGCGCCCGGCGACGGCAGCCTCATCACATACAGCCCCGAACGCGCCGCCTTCGAGAAGACCTGGACCCGCGACCGCTACGATCACATCACCGAGTTCCTCTCCGCCGCGCCGGTCGGCTGGCGGTTTTTCCTCAAGCACCGCGTTTTCGAAGCGGTAGACAAGATGGAAAACGACGGGCGGCCGGTGGCCGAACAGATGCAGGCCCTGTTCGCCGAAATGCGGACCCATTACGAGCTTTGACCGCCGCGCACGACCGAAGGAAACAGGAGCCATGACGCTGAGTTTCGATCCTGACGACATCGCCCTGACGGCCGGTCATTTCATCAATGGCGCATTGGTGCCCGCCGAAGGCGTCATCGCGATGAAGCGCCCGTCCGACGGCAAGGATTTCGCCGCCTGCCCGCGCGCCGACGCGGCTTGCGTGGACAGTGCCGTCGAGAGCGCCGGAAAAGCGCTGAGGAACAGCAATTGGGGCGGATTGCATCCGCGCGAGCGGACGAAGCTCATGCACCGTTTCGCCGATCTGATCGAAAGCGAGGCCCACACGCTGGCGAAGCTCGAAGCCGTCTGCTCGACGCGGCCCGTCGGCCATCTGGTCGACGGCGATATCGCCATCACCGCCGAACAGATCCGTTTCTTCGCCGAATTCGCCGACAAGGAGGGCAGCGCCCTCGTTCCCACCGACGACAGCAATCTCGGCATGATCGTGACCGAGCCCTATGGCGTCGTCGGCGCGATCACGCCGTGGAATTTTCCGCTCAACATGGCGGGGTGGAAGCTCGGCCCGGCGCTGGCCGCCGGCAATGCGGTGGTCATGAAGCCATCGGAAATGACGCCGTTCTCCACGCTTTATCTGGCGGAACTCGCCGTCCGCGCGGGCATTCCCGCCGGATTGTTCAATGTCGTGCTTGGCGACGGCCCGGTGACCGGAACCGCCATCACCGGCCATCCCGATATCGCCAAGGTCAGCTTCACCGGATCGACGGCGGCGGGGTCCGCCATCATGGCCAATATCGCCCGCACCGGCGTGAAGCCGATGACGCTGGAGCTTGGCGGCAAAAGTCCGCAGATCGTCTTCGCAGATGCCGATCTCGACAAGGCGGCGGCAGCGATTGCGAGCGGCATTCTGAGCAATGCCGGTCAGGCCTGCGTCGCCGGATCCCGCCTGATCGTGCACGAAAGCGTGGCGGAGGCGCTGGCAGCGGCCATCATCGCCAGAATGAAAGCCGTCACGCCCGGCCCCACCTGGGACAGCGCCACGCATTATCCGCCGATCATCTCCGAGCGCCAGATCGACCGCATCCATGCCATCGTGACGGCGGCAGTCGCCGCCGGCGGGGAATGCCTGACCGGCGGCGGCATGATGGATGGGCCGGGCTATTTCTACAGGCCGACGCTGATCGCCAATGTCGATCCGTCTTCGCCTGCGGTGATCGAGGAAATCTTCGGCCCTGTGCTAACCATGCAGACCTTCTCCGACGAAGAAGAGGCCATGGCGCTGGCCGATCATCCGAGCTACGGGCTGGCGGCCGGCCTTTACACCAACGATCTTTCCCGCGCATTGCGGCTGAGCCGTGGGCTGCAGGCCGGCACGGTCTGGGTCAACCGCTACAACCGCTCGCGCGACCATATCCTTCCCACCGGCGGCTACAGGCAGTCGGGCATCGGCAAGGATCTGGGCCGCGAAGCCTATCTCGCAAACCGGAAAAGTAAGAGTGTTCTCATTGCGCTCTAGAAAAATGCGCAGGCAGCCGCCGCTTGCTTCGGTTCCGGCCGCCGCCGCATTGCGGGTGGGGTGCGTTCTAGAACTCGGCCACCTTGCCCCATGCGCCGCGATCCAGACGTTCCGGGGCATAGGGCTTCGGATCGACGATGGGCGTCCGGTCCATGATCATGTCGGCGATCATATGGCCGGCGCCCGGACCGATGCCGAAGCCATGCCCGCTGAACCCGGCCGCCAGAATGAAGCCCGGAACGGCCGCGATCTCGCCGATCGCCGGAACGCCGTCGGGCGTGCTGTCGATGAAACCCGCCCAGCGGCTGGCGATGGGGGTCTTGGCGATCTCGGGCAGCAATTCGCAGGCGCGCTGATAGGTGAGGCGGATCTGGCTCTCGTCCGGCCTGGGGTCGAGGATGCGGCACCGTTCCATCGGGGTGACCTCGTCCAGCGACCATTTTTTGAGCGTCTCGTGGCCCGCGCGCCAGCCCTCAAGGCCACCGGGCGCAAGGCTGCGCCAGCGGCGCAGGAACATCGGGATGAACTCGCGCCCGAACCGCAATTGCTGCGGCGTGACGTCGACGCGCGCGCGGCCGCTGATGGCCAGCGTATAACCACCGTCCATCCGCCGCGTGATGGAGACCTGCGAGGTGTGCAGCGCATCGGGCAGGCCGGTCGCGCCGGGCGCGACGGACAGGATGGACGAGCGGATCGCCGCCTGCGGAAAGCGGATGCCGAGCTGGTTGCAGAAGGACGACGCCCAGGCGCCGCCGGCCATCACCACCGTCCCGGTGCGGATCGTGCCGGCTTCCGTCACCACGCCGCTGACCCGGCCCGCCGACAATTCCAGCCCGCGCGCGGCGCAATTCTGATGGACGCTGCCGCCCGCCGCCATGATGCCGCGTGCGACGACCGGAACGGCGCGCGAGGGGTCGGCGATGCCGTCGGACGGGGAAAAGACGCCGCCCTTCCAGCCGCGCCCCGTCGCCTGGCCATATCGGGTGGCCGCGTCCGCGTCGAGCATATGCGTCGTAACGCCGACGCCGGCGGCAAAATCGCGCCAGCGCGCCCAGCCGGCGATCTCGGCCTCGTCCTGCGACAGATAAAGCAGCCCGCAGCGGCGGAAACCGGGGTCCTCGCCGGTTTCCGCGGCGATGTTTTCCCACAGGTCGAGGCTTTTGGTCGCCATCGGCAATTCGCGTGCGTCGCGGTTCTGCTGGCGGCACCAGCCCCAGTTGCGGCTGGACTGCTCGGCGGCGATGCGGCCCTTTTCGACCAGCGCGACCTTCACGCCGGCGCGGGCGAGATAATAGGCCGTGAACACACCGACCACGCCGCCGCCGATGACGACGACATCCGCTTCCTTCGGCAGAACCGTGTCGGTTTCGATGTGCAGTAAAGGTGCAGGCATTGCGCGGGACTCCGGTGTTTTGCTCATTTTAATGCGGCAGGCGCAGAGACGGGCTTCGGACTTCGCCCCTGCACAGAATTTCGTGTGGTTCGCCCCTGTTCCGGCAGGCGATTATTGTGCGGCGCGAAGGATGAAAACCGGCCGGTGCACGTTTGCAGCATTTACGGAAAATGCTAATAATCCCCGCCCGGCGCATCCGGCGAAACCGCGCGGCGGCCTTTCCCGAATGCAGGAAAAAACAACTGGATAGAGTCATTCACGGCCGGTTTCGACCGAGCCGTCTCAACCCGAACAACCGGATTTGCCATGAAGCTCGATAAAATCGACATCAAGATCCTGTCCGAAATGCAGAAGAACGGCCGGATAACCAATGTCGAGCTGGCGGAAATCGTCAATCTTTCGCCCAGCCCCTGCCTGATGCGGGTGAAAAAGCTTCAGTCCGAGGGCTATATCACCGGATATTCGGCGCAGATCGACGTTTCAAAGCTCGGCCAGACGCTGACCGTCTTCACGGAGATCACGCTCAAGAACCACCGCCAGATCGATTTCGCGCGATTTCTCGCGACCGTGGAAAAGATCGATTCGGTGATCGAGTGCCATCTCGTTTCGGGTGGCTACGATTATCTGATGAAATTCGTCACCGCCGGCATCGTCGAATACCAGACCATCATGGAACGGCTCATCGACATGGATATCGGCATCGACAAATATTTCAGTTTCGTCGTGCTTAAATCTCCCATCGTGAAAGCCCATTTGCCGCTGGATACCATGTTCAGCCAGTAAAAACGGCCCGCTGAGGGCCGTTTTTCGCGCAGTTGCCTCTCTGTTTCGCGGCTTTTCGGGCAAAAAACCGCGCCAGAGTGGCATTGCCACAATTTGTTTCCGTCAGCCGCGGGTGAATTGGCGCACCAGTTCGGGATTCTGTTCCAGGCTATCGAGCCACCCGGTGTCGAGTTTCGGCACGGATGAAAACAAGAGCTTGGAATAAGGATGGCTTGCGGCTTCGCCCATCCTGTCGGGGCTGAGCTGCTCGACCTTCCTGCCCGCATACATGACCACGACCTCGTCGCAGATCGCGCGGACGGTCGAAAGGTCGTGGCTGATGAAGAGATAGGACAGCGACAGTTCGCGCTGCAGTTCCTTCAAAAGATCGATGATCGCCGCCGCGACAACGGTGTCGAGCGCGGAGGTGATCTCGTCGCACAGGATCAGCTTCGGATCGGCGGCCAGCGCCCGCGCCAGGTTGATGCGCTGCTTCTGCCCGCCCGACAGTTCGCCGGGCCGGCGATAGCGCATGGCGCGCGGCAGGCGCACCATGTCGAGAAGCTGGTCGATGCGCGCCTCGCGCTTTTTCCGGTCCATGCCGTGATAGAAGACCAGCGGGCGCGCCAGAGTATCGGCGATGGATTTGGCCGGATTGAGCGCGGTGTCGGCGAACTGGAACACGATCTGCAATTCGCGCAGCTGCTCGCGGCTGCGCTGGCGCAGATCACGCTGCATCTCCTTGCCCTCGAACAATATCCTGCCATCCGCCGCTGGCAGGATGCCGGCGATGACGCGCGCCAGCGTGGACTTGCCGCAGCCCGATTCCCCGATGATGCCGAGATTGCGGCCGCGCGCCAGTTCCAGACTGACATGATCGACCGCGATCATGGCCGGCTGGCCGGACTTGCCGATCACGCCATAGCCGGCGACGACATTGTCGACCACCAGAAGCGGCGCCGGCTTTTCGGCCTCGGCCGTTTCGGGGCGCGCATGCGGGGCCGGCTCGAGAGCGGCCAGCAGTTCCTTCGTGTAAGCGTGCTGCGGATTGTGCAGAATATCCTGCGTGCGGCCGGTTTCCTGCACCTCGCCGCCTTTCAGCACCACGATGCGGTCGGCGATCTGGGCCACGACCGCCAGATCGTGCGAGACATAGACGCCGGCGATGCGGCTCTTCTTCATCACCGACTTGAAGGCGCGCAGCACCTCGATCTGCGTCGTCACGTCGAGCGCTGTGGTCGGCTCGTCGAAGATGACGAGCTTGGGATCGCCGATCAGCGCCATGGCGGCGGAAAGCCGCTGCAACTGCCCGCCCGACACCTGATGCGGATAGCGCTCGCCGATGGTTTCGGGATTGGGCAGGGCAAGCGCGCGGAACAGCTCGATCGCCTTCCTGCGCGCCTCTTCCTTCGGCATGAGCTTGTGGATCTTGGTCACTTCGATGACCTGATCCATGATCCGGTGCGCGGGATTGAACGAGGCGGCGGCGCTCTGCGGCACATAGGAGACTTCGGTGCCGCGCTTGCGCGCCCGCCTGCGCTCGGAAAGCTGGACGACGTCCTGCCCGCCGACGGCCACGGTGCCGCCAACGATGCGGCAGCCGGGCCGTGTATGGCCCATCAGCGTCAGGGCGATGGTGGTCTTTCCCGAACCGCTTTCACCGATGAGCGCGACAATCTCGCCCTCCGCGATATCGAAGCCGACATCGCGGATGATCTCCACATTGCGGCCGGAATCCGTCTTGGCGTCGACGCGAAGGTTTCTGATCTCGACGATATTGCTCATTCACTCGCTCCGGTCGCGGATCTTCCGGGGAAGATTATCGATCAATAGGTTGACGCTGATGGTCAGGCTCGCAATGGCGATGGACGGGAACACCACCGCAGGCGCCGCGAAGGACAGGCCGCCGATATTCTCCTTCACCAGTGCGCCCCAGTCGGCATAGGGCGGCTGCACGCCCAGCCCCAGGAACGACATGCTCGACAGGAGCAGCACGATGAACACGAAGCGCAGGCCGAAATCGGCGAGCACGGGGCCGATGATGCCCGGCAGGATCTCGGAGCGGATGAGATAGCCGAGCCTTTCGCCCCGTGCCCGCGCGACGGTGACATAGTCCATCGTGTTGATGTTGACGGCCAGCGCCCGCGCGAAGCGATAGCTGCCCGGCGTATAGATGACGGCCATGGTCACGATCAGGATCGGAATGGACGAGCCGACGCCCGCGACGATGACGAGCGCCAGAATCTTGCTCGGGATCGAGGTCAGCGCATCGAGAAAGCGGCTGAGCGCGGAATCGAACCAGCCGCCGATCACCGCCGCCGTCATGCCCAGCATGACGCCGCAGAAGCAGGCCAGAAACACGGCGGCGAGCGAAATGCCCACGGTGAAGCGCGCGCCATAGATGATGCGGGAAAGCATGTCGCGGCCGAGATAATCGGTGCCGAGCGGGAACTGCGCGCTCATCGGTCCGAAAAAGTCGAAATCGACGATTTCGCCGACCGGATGCGGCGCGATCCACGGCGCGAATATGGCGACCAGCGCCCATGCCAGAATGATCAGGAAGGATACGGCTCCGACCAGATTGATCCGATATCCGAAGCGTGGCGACCGGGCCTTGGGCTGATTTGAAACGGAATCGGTCATGGTTATCGCAGCCTCGGGTTGGATGCGATAGCGATCAGGTCCGCTATCGTGATGAGCAGGAGATAGCCAAGGCAGAAGATCATCGCGCAGGTCTGGATCAGCGGCAGGTCGCGCGTCGCGACTGCGTCGAGCATCAGCTTGGCTATGCCCGGATAGTTGAAGATGGTTTCGACGATGATGACGCCACCGAGCAGATAGGACAGCGACAGCGCGACGGCGTTGACGATCGGCCCCAGCGCATTGGGCAAAGCGTGAATGACCACCATGCGGCTGCGGGACGCGCCCTTGAGCAGGGCCATCTCGACATAGGGCGTGTTGAGCGTTTCGAGAACCGCCGCGCGGGTCATGCGGATCATCTGCGCCGAGATGACGAAGGAAAGCGTGATGACCGGCATGGCGAAGACCTTGAGAAGACCCACGATGGACGTGACTTCGTTGGCCATGGAAAGCGCCGGCAGCCAGCCGAGATAGACGGCGAAGACGATGACGGCAATCGTCGCCACCATGAATTCCGGCACGGAAATGACCGAAATGGTGACGATGGAGACGAGGCGGTCATAGAAGGTGCCGCGCATGATGGCCGCCGTGATGCCCAGAAACAGGGCGACCGGCACCGAAATCGCGGCTGTCACGCCGGCGAGCTTCAGCGAATTGACCAGCCGCCCGCCGATCAGGTCGGCGATCGGCGCATTGTTGACATAGGACACGCCGAGGTCGCCCGTCGCCAGATTGCCGAGCCAGGTGAGGAAGCGCAGAAAGGCCGGCTGGTCGAGGTGCATCGCCTGCCGCAGCCCGGCCACCGCCTCCGGCGTCGCCGCCTGCCCGAGCAGGATTTCCGCCACGTCGCCCGGCAGCATGGCCGTGGCGAAGAAGATCGTGAACGCGACGATGAGAAGCGTTATCACGGCCACCAGCAGGCGCTTGGCAATCATGTTCAACAAAGGGGACTTCATGGTCATAGGCCGCCAAAAACCGGGAAAGATTCCAGCCCGGACGAAGGTAAGCCTTCATCCGGGCCAAACGAACGGATCGGTCAGGCTTCCAGCCAGGCATACTCGGCGAAGGCGTAACCCATCATGCCGCCGAGCGGGTTCGGTTCCAGACCCTGCAGCTTCGGCGAGATCGCATCCACATTGGACATGAAGACGGGGATCACCGTTCCCGCTTCATTGGAAATCATGGCCTGCATCTCGCCGTAGATTTCCTTGCGCTTGGCTTCGTCGAGAAGGCCCCGCGCTTCCAGCAGCATGGAATCGAATTTCTCGTTCTTCCACTGGCTTTCGTTCCACGGCGCATCGGACTTGTACAGCAGCGAGAACAGGATGTCCGGCGTCGGGCGGGCATTGACGTTGCCGTAATGGACCGCATCCTTGAGCCAGTGGTTCGACCAGTAGCCGTCCGACGGCACGCGGTCGATGACGATCTTCTGGCCGATCTGCTGGGCCGCCTGCTGCAGCACCATGGCATAGTCGAGCGAGGAGGACGCGGCCTCGGCCGCCGTGATGTGGATGTCCTGGCCAAGCACGCCGGCCTTTTCCAAGAGCGACTTGGCGCGCTCGGGATCGAACTCACGCTGCTTCAGTTCGGCATTGAAATATTTGCTGGTATCGGGGATCGGATGGTCGTTCGCGATTTCCGCGAGGCCGCGCAGCACCGACTTCTTGATCACTTCGCGATTGGTCAGATATTTGAAGGCCTCGGCCACACCCGCCTTGTCGCCCGGCGCCATGTCGAGACGGAAATTGAGATTGGTGTAGGTGCCGAGCTTGGAAATGAACAGTTTCGCCGCCGGATTGTTCTCCAGCACGCGCAGCGAGCGGGGATTGAGGTTCGCACCGAGCTGGATATCGCCGGACAGGACCGCGTTCATGCGGGCGGTCTCGTCGGAGATCGCGAAGAACTCGAACGAGTCGAGGTAAGGACCGTTGTTCTTCCAGTAGTTATCGTTGCGCGCCGCGATGGAGCGCACGCCGGGCTGGAATTCCTTGCAGACGAACGGACCCGTGCCGTTGCCCTTCGAGAAATCGGTGGTGCCGTCGGCGACGATCATGAAATGATGCATCGCGAGAATGGTCGGAAGGTCGGCGTTCGGGCTTTCGAGCGTGATTTCCGCCGTCGTCTCGTCGATCTTCTTGACGCCGGTGATCTGCTTGGCCAGCGCGTTGACCTTCGAGCCGACCGCCGGATCGAGATGGCGCTGCAGCGAGAAGATGACGTCCTCAGCGGTCAGCGACTTGCCGTCATGGAAGGTGACGCCCTTGCGCAGCTTGACGGTCCAGACCTTGGCGTCCTTGCTCTCGATGCTTTCGGCCAGCTCCATCTGCGTCTCGCCCTTGCCGTTCAGGAAGGTCAGGCGATTGTAGAAGGCGCAGATGCGGACATAGTCGGTCGCGTTCGAAGCCTTGGCCGGGTCGAGCGTGTCGGCGGTGGACATGCTGAAACCGGCGGCCTTGATGGAGCCGCCCTTGACCGGCGTGGCGGCGACGGCGGACGAGGCGCGGCCGAGAATGGTCGTGCCGGCAAGTGCCGCCACACCGCCCATCATCATCATCTGAAGCAGTTCGCGCCGGGTCGCACCGCGGCGGATTGCGTTTTCGACCATGCGGTCGTCGGCGGAAGTCCAATTGGTAATCTTGTCGCTCATCGCAGTTCCCCTTGTGCAGTTCCTTGTTGATGGTGCATCGGGTGCGCCGGCTTATGGGCGTCGGCTGCACCGGGCATTTCGGCATTCAATCACTCGCCACCGCATCGCGGCATCAGCCCGCAGGCCCCGGACGCAGCAACCGGAAATCTATGCATTGCAATGGATGCGCCCGGTTTCGATCCCGTGTTTCGCCTTTGGCAGCCATTGACAGTCTGTTACGGACTTGCGTGCCGATGGCACTGAATCGGCGAAGGGCGGCAGCATAAAATTGCGAATCTCGTTCATTTACGAAATCCGCGGACATTTCTGCCGCCGCCCGCCCCCCGACTAGCCCTTCATCGCCGCGCGGACGTCTTCGTCGGCCAGCGTCTGGTCGAGCGTCTTGCGGGTGCGCTCGATGATCAGGTCGATGTCCTCGTCCGTGCAGCACAGCGGCGGCGCATAGCCCAGCACGCCGTTGGCGAAGGCGCGGATGACCAGCCCGTTGTCCCAGGCGCGGTCGAAGATGCGCCGCGCCGGATCGGCCGCCGCCGGCAGCGGCGTCTTCTTGTCCTTGTCGGTGACCAGCTCGATGGCGGCCAGCATGCCGCGGCCGCGCACGTCGCCGCCCAGCGGATGATCGGCAAGCGAGCGCAGGCCGGCCATCAGGCGCTGGCCAGCCCTGCGGCCGTTTTCCAGCAGGCCGTTTTCATAAAGGCGCAGGCATTCCAGGCCGACCGCAGCACTGACCGGATGAGCCGAATAGGTATAGCCGTGGCCGACCGCCGCCTTGCCGGCGCCGTCCGCGATGGTGTTGTAGACGCGCTCGGACATGAAGACCGCGCCCATCGGCACATAGCCGGAGGTGAGGCCCTTCGCGGTGGTGATGAAGTCCGGGACGATCTCCTCGTCCTCGCAGGCGAAAAGCGGCCCGGTGCGGCCGAAGCCGGTGATGACCTCGTCGGCGATGAACAGCACGTCGTATTCCCGGCACACGGCCAGCATGGCCTTGAGCCAGCCCTGCGGCGGCACGAGAACGCCCCCCGATCCCTGAATGGGCTCGACATAGAATGCCGCGACACGCTCGGCGCCAAGCTCTTCGATCTTCGCGCGCAGCGCTGCGACCGAGGCGTCGATGATGGCCTGCGGATCGGAACCCACCGGGTTGCGGTAGGCGTAATGCGACGGAATTTTATGCTGCCAGTCGTACGGCACGCCGAAGCCGGCATGGAAGGCCGGCAGCGCCGTCAGGCCGGAGCCGGCGGTGGAGGAACCGTGATAGCCATATTCGACCGAGATGAACTGGTCCTTCTGCGGCGTACCCTTGGCATGATAATAATAGCGGATGAAGCGGATGGTGCTGTCGACGGCGTCCGAACCGCCCAGCGTGAAATAGACGTGGTTGAGATCGCCCGGCGCACGATCGGCCAGTTCGGCGGCCAGACGGATGGCCGGCTCCGAGCCGAGGCTGAAATAGCCCGTCGCATAGGGAAGTTCGCGCAGTTGCTTCGTCGCGGCTTCGACGATGCTGTCCTGCCCATAGCCGGCATTGACGCACCACAGGCCGGCGAAGCCGTCGAGCAGCGTATGGCCGGAAGCGTCGGTGACGGTCGCGCCCTTGCCCGACTTCAGCACGCGCACGCCGGCGGCCTCATGGCCGCGATAGGACGAAACCGGATGCACCAGATGGGCGCGATCGAGTTCGATCAAGGAATTGCTCAGCATCGTATTCTCCAAATCAACCTAATGCCTGATTTACAAGCGCATATGTCCGGTATTCCGCGCCGCCGTTCTCATCCGGCGCGCCTGCGGCACGGTGCATGGGCGCGCGGCGCATGGGAATGCCGCCGCCGACATGCTGCAACCCGCGTGCCTCGAGCCATTGCGGCAGGCCGCGCGCGACATCGGTATCGACACGGGCGAATTCCCCGGCATGGTGCGACAGCAGAAAATCGATCAGCGCCTTCGCGTCCGCATCGTCGCGCGCGACGACGGGACCGATCACCAGTCCCCGGCCGAACGGGCGGATGGCGGCAAAGGCCTCCACCCGGTCACCGGCGCGGATGACGGCGAACCTGGCGCATTCGCCGAGAAGCCCCATGAGTGCCGAACGATCCTGCCCCGTGGCTTTGCGATCGAGCGCGACGCAGCGGTCGCGGTCGGCATCGATGGCCCACGACACGTTGTCCGGCGTCTCGACCTTCGCGGCCATGCCCTGATGCTGCACGATCTCGCCGGTCGCGACGAAGCCGAGCTTTTCATAGAGCGGCAGGCCGTCCTGCGTGGCGACGAGAAGGCAGGTGCGGTCGCTGGCGGCGTCAAGCGCGGCCTGCATCAGCTTGCGGCCGAGCCCGCGTCCGCGCATCGATTCATCGACGATAACCATGTTGATGGTTGCCGTGTCGTCGCCGAAGGGCGTCGTCAGGGCCGTGCCGACCACGCGCCCGTCATCCAGCGCGACCACGCCGGTGCTGAGCGCCAGCGCCAGCGTCCAGTCCTCGTGGCGGTGCGGCCAGCCGGCCTGCTGCGACAGGGCGACGGCGGCGTCGAGATGATCCGGCGTCATCGTTTCCAGGGTGATTTGCGATGCGGTCATGGATTTATCCGGGCATGGTTCTTCATGACCGCAGGATAAGACGATCCCGGCAGAACTTCCTTCCGACGGCTCTTTTCCGGCAGCGTGTTTTCACTGTCCTCGCGCATCGTCGCCGCATCTTATGCCGCCATCGCCGCGCCGGCCCCGCCTCCGGCCGGGGCGAAAACCGGCGACGGCGCAACTCTCTGCCAAAGCCCCGGCGAGATACAAAACAATCTGCTTTCCACCGGGGCGAATGCAGTGATTAGTCCATCCGCCGCCAATTATGATGGATGCAACGGCACAGCAGTGCCTGTCAGGCTTGGAGGATCGAACATGAGCCAGTTTAGACCGAAATACATCACCTTCGATTGCTACGGCACGCTGACGAATTTCCAGATGGCGGAAGCCGCCGAGGAGATTTACGGCGGCCAGCTTGATGAAGCGCGCATGCAGCAGTTCATCAAGAACTTCGCCGCCTATCGCCTCGATGAGATCCTCGGCGACTGGAAGCCCTATAACGAAGTCGTCCACAACGCCGTGGAGCGCACCTGCAAGAAGAACAATGTCGCGTTCCGCGCGGAAGACGCGCGCAAGATCTATGAAAAGGTTCCGAGCTGGGGTCCGCATCCCGATGTCCCGGCCGGTCTCGCCAAGGTCGCCAAGGAAATCCCGCTCGTCATTCTTTCCAACGCCATGAACGAGCAGATCATGTCGAATGTCGAAAAGCTCGGCGCACCGTTCCATGCCGTCTATACCGCGCAGCAGGCCCAGGCCTACAAGCCGCGCTTCAAGGCGTTCGAATACATGTTGGACCAGCTCAACGCCAATCCCGAAGACATTCTCCACGTCTCCTCGTCCTTCCGCTACGACCTGATGTCGGCGCACGATCTCGGCATCAAGAACAAGGTCTGGGTCAATCGCGGCCACGAGCCGGCCAACCCCTATTACGGCTATACGGAAATCAAGGACATTTCCGGTCTCGCCGGCGTGGTCGGCCTCTGATCTTCCGACATCCGTGCCTCCCGGCGACGTTTCGCGCCGCCGGGAGACGCACCATCCCATTGTTTGCCGCATCATAGATGCGCTCGGCAGGAACCGGCACGATGCAATTCAAGCCCTACTGGCACGACACAACGCCTCCTTTCACGAATGCGGAACGCGGCAACCCGGAAGGGCATTACGACGTTGCCGTCATCGGCGGCGGCTTCACCGGCCTTTCCGCCGCCCTGCATCTCGCCAAGGCGGGCACGCGCGTCGCCGTCTTCGAGGCGGGCCTCGTCGGCTCCGGCGCATCGGGGCGCAATGGCGGCCATCTCAACAACGGCCTCGCCCACAGCTTCCTCGCCGCGAAACAGCATCTCGGCGCCGAGCGTGCCAAGGCGCTCTACAAGGCCTTCGACGATTCGGTCGACACCATCGAACGCATCGTGCGCGAGGAAAACATCGACTGCGCCTTCCGCCGGGCCGGAAAGCTGAAGCTCGCGTCCAAGCCCGCGCATTTCGAGGGGCTGGCGCGCAATTTCGAAGCGGTCCATGCGGAAGTCGATCCCGACACGGCGCTGCTGCGGCGCGACGAACTGGCCGGCGAGGTCGGATCGGATCGCTTCCACGGCGCGATGCTGTCGAAGAAAAGCGCCATGATGCATATGGGCCGCTACGTGACGGGACTGGCCGCAGCCGCGGTGCGCCACGGCGCGGTCGTCTTCGAGAATACGCCGGTCACCGAGCGCCGCAAGGCCGATGGCGCGAACGTGATCGTCACGCCGCGCGGCAGCGTGACGGCGGACACCGTCATTCTGGCGACCGGCGCCTACACGACCGACAGTTTTGCCTGGTTCCGCAAGCGCATCATTCCCGTGGGCAGCTTCATCATCGCCACGCGGCCGCTCAACGAACAGGAAATCGCCGCCACCATGCCGGGCAACCGCACCTATGTGACGTCGATGAATATCGGCAATTATTTCCGGCTTGCGCCCGACAACCGCATGATCTTCGGCGGGCGCGCGCGCTTTTCGGCGACCTCCGACCAGCGCTCCGACGGCAAGAGCGGCGCGATCCTGCGCGCCAGCCTGGTCGAGCTGTTCCCGCATCTGGCAAATATCGACATCGACTATTGCTGGGGCGGCCTCGTCGACATGACGCAGGACCGCTATCCGCGCGCCGGCTTCGCCGACGGCCTGTGGTATGCGATGGGCTATTCGGGCCACGGCGCGCAGATGTCCACGCAGATGGGCATCTATCTCGCCGACGCCATTCTCGGGCGCGGCGACCGCAACCCGGTCGCCAATCTCGACTGGCCGACCATTCCCGGCTATTCCGGCAAGCCGTGGTTCCTGCCGATGGTCGGCTTCTATTACAAGATGCTCGACAAATTCCAGTAGTCGCGGCGATAAAAAAGGGCGGTTCGACCGCCCTTTTTCGTTTCAGATGCCGCCGACATGCAGCGTCTTGATTTCCAGATACTCCTCGATGCCGAGCTTCGATCCCTCGCGGCCCAGCCCCGACTGCTTGACGCCGCCGAACGGGGCGACTTCGGTCGAGATCAGGCCGGTATTGAGCCCGACCATGCCGAACTCCAGCGCCTCGGCGACGCGCCATGACCGCTTGAGGCTTTCGGTATAGAAATAGGCGGCCAGACCGAACGGCGTGCCGTTGGCGATCTCGATGGCTTCTTCCTCCGTCTCGAAGCGGAAGAGCGGCGCGACGGGACCGAAGGTTTCCTCGCTGGCAAGCTGCATCTCGGTGGTGGCACCGCCCAGAATGAGCGGCCGCGCATATTGCCGGCCTTCCGGTGCGGTTTCGCTGCGAGCGAGGATTTTCGCGCCCTTCGCAAGCGCGTCCTCGACATGGCGCTCGATCTTCTCGATGGCGGCCTGATTGATCATCGGGCCGATGGCCACGCCTTCCTCGGTGCCGGCACCCACCTTCATCGCCTTGACGCGCTGGCCGAGCTTTTCGGCGAAGGCGTCATAGATGCCTGCCTGCACCAGAATGCGGTTGGCGCAGACGCAGGTCTGGCCGCCATTGCGGAACTTGGAAATGATCGCGCCTTCGACGGCCGCGTCGAGATCGGCATCGTCGAACACGATGAAGGGCGCATTGCCGCCGAGTTCCAGGCTGAGCCGCTTGATGCTGTCGGCTGCGCCCTTCATCAGAAGCGCGCCGACGCGGGTGGAGCCGGTGAAGGAAATCTTGCGCACCGTCTCGTTGGCCATCAGCTCGTCGCCGATTGCGGCGGGCATGCCGGTGACGATGTTGATGACGCCGGCCGGAATGCCGGCGCGTTCGGCGAGCACGCCGAGCGCGATGGCCGAAAACGGCGTGAATTCCGACGGCTTGATGACCACGGTGCAGCCGGCGGCCAGCGCCGGCGCAACCTTGCGCGTGATCATGGCGTTGGGGAAGTTCCACGGCGTGATGATGGCGCAGACGCCGACCGCTTCCTTCAGCACCAGAATGCGGCGGTCGGGCGTGGGCGAGGGAATGGTGCCGCCATCGATGCGGCGCGCTTCCTCGGCGAACCATTTGACGAAGGACGCACCGTAGCGGATTTCACCCAGCGCCTCGCCGAGCGGCTTGCCCTGCTCCAGCGTGAGGAGGAGCGCCAGATCCTGCTCATGCTCGATCATGAGCGCGTGCCAGCGTTCCAGAAGCGCGGCGCGCTCGGCATGAGTCTTTTTCTTCCAGCTTTTGAACGCCTTTTCCGCCGCGTCGATGGCCGCGCGCGTTTCATTGCCGCCCATGTCGGGGATGGTGCCGAGCGTCTCGAGGCTCGCCGGGTTGGCGACGTCCACCGTCGCGCCCGCTTCCGCATCCTGCCAGACGCCGCTGATGAGCGCCTGCTGCCGGAAGAGCGTCTTGTCTTTCAATGCATGCATGTCTGTCTCCTCAATTCATGCCATGGCCGCAAGCACGGCCTGTGTGATCGCGTCCGTCTTGTCCTTGCCCGCCACCGCGCCGATGCCGCTCGCGGTCGTGGCTTCGATCGCCGCCATCACGTCCTTCGCCGCCTGATGCTCGCCCAGATGGTCGAGCATCATCGCGCCCGACCAGATGGCGGCGATCGGGTTGGCGATACCCAGATGCGCGATGTCAGGCGCGGAGCCGTGCACCGGCTCGAACATGGACGGCGCGCTGCGGTCGGGATTGATATTGGCCGAGGCGGCATAGCCGAGGCCACCCTGAATCGCGGCGCCGAGATCGGTCAGGATGTCGCCGAACAGGTTCGAGGCGACGATCACGTCGAGGCTTTCCGGTGCGATCACCATGCGGGCCGCCATGGCGTCGATGTGATAGCTCGACACTTCGACGTCCGGATATTCCTTGGCGACCTCGCGGGTCACTTCGTCCCAGAACACCATGGAATATTTCTGGGCATTGGATTTCGTCACCGAGGCGAGCTTCTTGCGGCGCGCCCGCGCCTGCTCGAAGCCGAAACGGATGATGCGTTCCACGGCGGCGCGGGTGAAGATCGCGGTTTCCACCGCCACCTCGTCCTTCGTGCCCTGATGGACGCGGCCGCCCGCGCCCGAATATTCGCCTTCGGTGTTCTCGCGGATACACAGGATGTCGAAGCCTTCCGAGCGCAGCGGTCCCGCCACCCCCGGCAGCAGCCGGTGCGGGCGGATATTGGCATATTGCACGAAGGCCTTGCGGATCGGCAGCAGCAGCCCGTGCAGCGACACGGAATCCGGCACTTCCTGCGGCCAGCCGACGGCGCCCAGATAGATTGCGTCGAACCGGCGCAATGTCTCGATGCCGTCCGCCGGCATCATCGCGTCGGTTTCATGATAATGAGCGCAAGACCACGGGAAGCTCGTGCCTTCGAGTGTGAAGCCGTTGCGCTTTGCCGCCGCCTGCGCCACCTGCCACGCCGCATCGGTCACATCCTTGCCGATGCCGTCGCCCGGAATGAGGGCAATGGAATAGTTCTTCATCGATGGCTTTCCCTATAAATCGATCAATACGCTTTTGAACTTGCGGTTCGCCAGATAGGCCTCGCGCCCCAGATCCTTGCCGATGCCCGAGCTTTTGTAGCCGCCCGTCGGCAGGATGTGGTCGCGGGAGCGGCCGTAGCGATTGACCCAGATCGTGCCGGCCTGCAAGGCCCTGGTGACGCGGATGGCGCGCGACAGGTCGCGCGTGAACAGCCCCGCCGCCAGACCATAGGTCGGATGATCGGCCAGCGCCAGCGCCTCGTCCTCATCGCGGAAAGTCTGGATGGTGAGAACCGGGCCGAAGATTTCCTCCGTCACCGCTGGTGAGTTTTCATCGACGCCGCGCAGAAGCGTCGGCTCGTAGAAATAGCCCTCCCGGTCCATGGGCCTGCCGCCGACGACGCATTCGGCGCCGAGGTGTGTGGCCTTCTTGACGATGTCGTCGATGCGGGAAAGCTGGCGCTCGGAAATGATCGGCGAATATTGCGTGTTCTCGTCCCATGTCGCGCCGGGTTTGATATCGGCCATGTGCCGCGCGATGGCCTCGCTCAGCGCGTCGGCGACGCTTTCCTCCACGATAAGGCGCGATCCGGCGACGCAGGCCTGCCCGGCATTGGCCAGGATGCTGCGCGTGATGGCGGCGGCGGCAAGCTCCAGATCGGCATCGGCGAAGACCACCTGCGGGCTCTTGCCGCCCAGCTCCAGCGTCATCGGCTTGATGCCGGTGCGCGCGATATTGGCCATGATCGCCGCGCCCGCTGCGCTGGACCCGGTGAAGCTGACCTTGGAAATATCGGCATGTCCCGTGATCGCGTTGCCGGTGGTCGGGCCGTCGCCGAGGACGATGTTGATCAGCCCCGCCGGAATGCCGGCCTTCTCGGCCAGTTGCGCCATGTAGAGCGTGGAGAAAGGCGTGATCTCCGACGGCTTGAGCACGACCGCATTGCCGGCGGCGAGCGCCGGGCCGAGCTTCCATCCGGCCATGGAAATGGGGACGTTCCACGGCGTGATCGCGCCGATGACGCCATAAGGCTCGCTGAGCGTCATGCCGAAGCTGCCGGCGCCGGTCGGCACGACGTCGCTGCCTTCCTTGTCGGCGAATTCGGCGAAGAAACGGATCTGCTCGGCAGTGACGGCGATATCGCCCTCGATGAGCTGCGCGATGGGCCGCGTCGAGGAAACGGCTTCGAGGCGCGCCAGCGTCACCGCTTCCTCTTCCATCAGGTCGGCCCAGCGATGCATGGCGTCGAGCCGCTCGCGCGGGCGCGCATCGGCCCAGCCGCTCGATTTCAGCGCCGCCTTGGCGGTCTGAACGGCGCGGTCCACCAGCGCTTCGTCCGCGACGGGGCAGTCGCCATAGGCCTTGCCGTCGGACGGCCGGCGCATTTCCACGCCGCCGCTCGCCTCCACACGCTCCCCGCCGATATGGTGGTAGAACGGAAGCTCAAGCGTTTCGGGATCGAAGCTCAATGTCATGGGAAACCTCGCACTGTTCCATGAACGGACGATAGTGCCGATGACGCCGCATTTTCGATTGAGAATAACCCGCCCGGCGCATTTCGAAGCGGTCAGGCGGGTCGCAGGCGGCGGATTATTCTGCCGGTCACGGCCGGCGGCGTCCGATCTTATTCGTAGACGCAGACATAGATCTTGCGCACCGTTTCGATGGTGCGCCACACGCCGACGAAGCCGGGTTTCATGACGAAGCTGTCGCCCGCGCGGTAGGTCTTCGTTTCGCCGCCCTTCTCCTCGATCTCCACGAGACCGGACAGGATATGGCAGAATTCGAAGGTCGTGCCCTTGATTGAATGCGTCTCGCCCGGCGTGGCTTCCCAGATGCCGGTCAGGACCTTTTCATCCTTCGATGCGTCCTGCGCCCAGGTCTTGAAGGCCGGATTGCCGGAAATCAGGCGCTCCGGCATGGGCAGCGCTTCTTTCGGCGCGAAAGTCGGTGCGGTGTCGATGGTGACCAGAAGTGACATGGTTTTTCCCTTGCTTTAATAGCCACGTGTGCGGTCGATCAGGCCGACCGGGTCCTGCCCGGCGCGGTGACGCCGGATATTGTCGATGACGGCTTTCGCCGCCGTGCGCGGGTCTGTGACCGAGGCCACATGCGGCGTGATCAGCACCTTCGGATGCGACCAGAGCGGATGCCCCGCCGGAAGCGGCTCGGGATCGGTCACGTCCAGCATGGCGGCCGCAAGCTGCCCGCTATCCAGCGCCTCGATCAGCGCCTGCTGGTCGAGTTGCGGTCCGCGCCCGGCATGCAGCAGCCGCGCGCCTTTGGGCAGCAGGGCGAACAGGCCCGCGTTGAGAATGCCGCGCGTTTCGTCTGTCAGCGGCAGGAGGCAGACGAGAATCTCGGTCTGCCGCAGGAAGTCGGCAAATTGTTCCGCGCCGTGAAAGCAATCGACGCCGTCGATCTCCTTCGCGCTGCGGCTCCAGCCGGACAGCGGAAACCGGAACGGCTTCAGACGCTCGATGGCCGCCTGCGCCAACCGGCCAAGCCCCAGAAAGCCGACGCGGCGCTCGTCCGCCTGCGGAACGGGTATCTCGCCCCATTCCTGCCGCGCCTGCCGGGCGCGATAGGCGATGGCCTCGCGGTGGAGCGACAGCACGCCCAGCGTCACATATTCCTGCATCATGTGAATGATGCCGTCCTCGACCATGCGCACCAGCATCACATGATCCGGCACGCTGCCCGGCCTGAACTGGTCCACGCCCGCGCCGATGGAGAAAAGCACCTCCAGATTGCGGTAGCGCGCAAGATCGTCCGGCGCGACCCAGCTGATCAGGTAGCGTATCTTTTCCGGGTCGAAATCCTCGCCGGCCAGAAAGAATTCGAGATCGGGCAGATCCCGCGCGAAGGCCTCGCGAAAGACGGCGCCGCGCACCGGATCGGAATTGAAGAGAAACGCCATTTCAAGCCGCCTCCGTCATGCCGCGAGCCGCGCGCCGAGATCGTCGATCATCTTCAGGCACGCATCGAGTTCGTCGCGTTCGATATATTCATTGGGGCGGTGCGCGCGGGCGATGTCGCCGGGGCCGCAGATGATCGCGTCGATGCCGGCCTGCTGGTAAAGCCCCGCCTCGGTGCCGTAGCTGACGGCGGCAAGCGGCTCTTGGCCCGTCAGTTCGGCCAGAAGGCCGGCAAGCGGGGCCTCCTTCGGCAGCGACAGGGCGGGATAGGCGCTCAGTTCCTGCCAGTTCACCGAATAGCCCTGCGCGCCGAGCGCCAGAAGCTCATCCCTGACCGGCTCCAGCAAGGCCACCGGCGAAACGCCCGAAATGGCGCGCAGCTCGATATCCGCCGTGCAGCGGTCGGGAATGATGTTGACCGCCTGTCCGCCGGACACGACGCCGACCTGCAGCGACGAATAAGGCGGCTCGAAATTGCGGTCGAAGGGACCCTCTTGGAGCGCGCGGCCATAAGCGGCGGCCTTCACGATCACCTCGGCCATGGCGTGGACGGCGTTCAGCCCGAGATCGGGCCGCGACGAGTGGCCGGAACGGCCGATCACTTCGAGCCGCGCCGCCGCCTTTCCCTTGTGTGCGCGCACCGCCTGCATCCGGCTCGGCTCGCCGATGATCGCGCCGACAGGCTTGGCGCAGAGTCCGGGAAGTGCGGCGAGAAGATGCGGCACGCCCCGGCAGCCGGCTTCCTCGTCATAGGAAAAGGCAAGATGCACCGGCTGCTTTAGATCGCGCGCGGCGAGTTTCGGCAGGGCGGCCAGCGCGCAGGCCAGAAAGCCCTTCATGTCCGTCGTGCCGCGCCCGTGGAGCCTGCCGCCCTCCTTGTGCAGGCGGAAGGGATCGGTGTTCCATTCCGCCTCGCCGGCCGGAACCACGTCCATATGGCCCGACAGGACATAGCCCGGCACGTCGCGCGGACCGATCGTGATCAGGAGATTGGAGCGGTCGCCCTCCGGTCCGGGTAGCACGGACACTTCCGCGCCTGTCCGTCGCGCATAGTCTGCGATCCAGCCGACGATCGCGCCGTTCGGCGTGCCCACCACCGAGGGAAATCCGGTCAAGGCCGCGAGAATTTCTTCGATATTCATGATCACCTGCCGGGGAGAACGAGCTTCACTGGCGATCAGCATAAAGCGGCCGGAAAGTATTCCGTGCCGAATAAGGCGAAGCTTCGAACGAAGATTGCGCGAGCGCGCCGCCAGGAAGCGGAACCTACCGCCAACCCCATGGGATGATGCGGCAAAATACGCCTGCCGAACACATTGCATTCATCGTCAGGATCAAAAACAGTGCAGGGTCGGCAGGCACCGTCGCCCGGCAGAGGAAAGCGGATGGAATGACATGCGGAAATCAGTGCGGCTGAAATCGTTCGAACTCGTTGCGCGCGACATCGCGGAAGCCGAAACGAGCCTGCTGCACGCCCTTTCGCTGAGCGTGGGCTGGCCGCATCGCCCCCATGACTGGGAACTGCTGCTGAGGTCAGGCGAAGGCTTCGTGGCCGAGGACGGCATCGGGCGGGTGTTCGGCACCGCCATGTGGTTTACGCACGGCGAGGATTTCGCCACCATCGGCATGGTCATCACCTCGCCGCGCACCCAGACGCAGGGCAATGCCCGCTGGCTGATGGAACAGGTGCTCGACCGCTGCAAGGGGCGTGCGCTTGGCCTCAACGCCACCCATGCGGCCTATAATCTCTATGTCTCGCTCGGCTTCGACACCGAGGCGACCGTCTACCAATGCCAGGGGGAGGTGGCGGCGACCCTGCCGGAACTGCCCGCGCTCGCCGGCGAGCTTGTCCCGCTTTCGGCGGACGATCTCGATGCGATCGCCGCCCTCGACACGCAGGCCTTCGGCACCGACCGCCGCCGCCTGATCGCCCTGATCGCCGGCGATTCCGCCGTTTACGGCCTGAGGCGCGGCGGTGCGCTGATGGGCTATTCCTGCTGCCGCGAGTTCGGCCGCGGCAAGGTGATCGGCCCGATCGTGGCCGCCGGCGACGCGGACGCCATCCACCTGGCCGCCGTCCACCTCAACCAGTGCAGGGGACAGTTCGCCCGCATCGATACGCGCGAGAAAGACGGTGCCTTCGCCGATTTCCTCGCCAGATGCCGGCTCGGCATCTTCGACACGGTCACCACCATGTCGAAGGGACGCCCCTTTCTCGTGCGCGAACCCGGCGGCATGCGGATCTACGGCCTCGCGGCGCATGCCTGGAGCTGACGCGGCATCGCCGACCGGCTTTAGACGACTTCCCCCGGCAATTTCCCCAAACCGGATGGATTGCGGTAGCCAGCACTGGCGAATCCGTGCGATATTGCCTACATATTGGTGACGTATCTTCGGTATCGTGCACCAGAGACAGGGCCAATGAAATGACTGACGTCGGATCGAACTACACGCTCAAGATTCTTGATGTAACGGTGGATCAAACCTCGAAGCCGGCGAAGCTGAGTGTGGATTATCAGGGCATGCGCGCGCCGGGCACGGTCGAGCAGCCGCTTGAAAGCGTTGATCTGGCGGGCGTCATGAAGGGATGCCAGGCCATTGCGCAGCGCATTTTCCATGACGAATGGCGCCTGAACAATGCCGTGGAGCTAACCTTCACGCTCGCCGATGAAAACGGGCTTGCGCTCTGGCACACCAACCCGACGCTCTATCTGAAATGCCCGCTCACCATGTCGATGAAATGGTCGTGCCTGCATCTGAGCGACGTGTTCAAGACCATGACCACGCTGGGCATCATCGAGTTGCCCGACCGTTCGCCGCTCGACGGAAACAGCCTCGACGCCAACAAGACCGCGAAGGTCATCATGGATGCGATGGCCAACGGCGTCGAGTTCATGGGCAATATCATGCTGATGCGGGGCGAGATCGACCACGATTCCGCCAAGCGGGTCGGCGCGCCCGCCAACCTGCATCATTGATGGCGCGCTTCCGGCGGACAGCGCCGCCGGTAGCCTCGTTTCAGTTCACTTCGAGGCCTTGTAAAGGCGAAGCGCGCTCGACAGCGCCGCTTTCGTCGTGGCGATATCCGCATCCGTATGCGCCGCCGACAGATACATCAGCCCGCGCGGAAGCGGGTTCAGCCCGTTGAGCACGCAGGCTTCCGTCAGCTTCAGAATGTCCTTCTTGTCCGCCTTGTCGAGATCGCCGATCGTGTCCAGTCGGCGGACGCCGGAGAACAACTGGATGGCGGAACCGATGCGATTGGCGCAAAGGGCGAGGTCGAGCGCCTGCGCTTCGGCGTTGAAATGCGTCTGGATCGCCTCCGCCTGCGCATTCATGCGCGGATAGATGTCCGCATGCGCCTGAAGATATTCGACGCAGGCGATCGCCGCGCCGACCGAAAGCGGATTGCCGTTGAACGTTCCGCGATGCAGCACCCTTCCGTCGACCAGCGGGGCCATGACGTCGCGATTGCCCGTCACGGCGCTGATCGGCAGGCCGGCGCCGAGCGCCTTGCCAAGCACGGCAATATCCGGCGTGACACCATGAATGGCCTGCGCGCCACCCAGATCCAGCCGGAAACCGGAAATCACCTCGTCGAAAATCAGCACCACGCCATGCCTGCGCGTCAGATCGCGCACCGCCTGGAGAAAACCGGCCGGCGGCGCGAAACAGCCGGCATTGATCGCCGTCGCTTCCATGATGACGGCGGCGAATTCATCGGACAGCACCTCTTCGAGCGCCACCGCATTGCCCCAGTCGACCAGCGTTACATTGCCCGACGCCTGTGGGTCCTGGCCGGCGGAACTCGGACCGTCGTTGCCCGGATTGTTGGCGATATGGATATTGTCGAACCAGCCGTGATAATTGGCGCGGAACTTGACGATGCGAGTGCGCCCGGTCCTGGCGCGCGCGATGCGAAGCGCCAGTTGCACGGCCTCCGTGCCGCTGCTGACGAACGAGGTCATCTCGGCGCAGGGAACCGTCTGGGCGATCAGTTCCGCCAGGCGGCCCTCGCCGCTGTGCACGCTGGCGGTTCTGAAGCCCTTGTCGATCTCCGCCTTCAGCCGCTCGATGACGGGCGCCGGGCTGTGGCCGAGGATCAGCGGCCCGTAGCCCATCGTATAATCGATGTAATCATTGCCATCGACATCGGTAACAATGGCGTCTCTGGCGCTCGCGATCACCAGCGGCACCGGCAGTTGCGATGCGCGCGGGGTAGACGAAACGCCGTTGGCCAGATGCTTCGACGCATAATCGCGATAGTCGAGCGATCCGGTAAAGGCGGAGGCGGAAAGGCTGCTCATGACGGTCATTCTCTCAAGTTCTTACGAAGGGTTGGCGACTGACGGCCGCCCGTCAGTGCTCGCCGGCCCAGAACACGACGCGGCGCTTGGCGATGCCGACGATCGTGTGCATGGTCATGCCGATGGCGGCCAGCACAACGAGGACGGCGAACATGCCGGCAATGTTGAACTGTTCGTTGAATTGCAGGATCATCTTGCCGAGGCCCTGCTGGGCGCCGACGAATTCCGCGACGATGGCGCCCACCAGCGCGAAGACCACGCCGAGGCCGAGGCCTGCGAACACATAGGGCATGGCGTTGGGAACGCGGACCTTCATCAGGATCTGGAAACGGTTGGCGCCGAAGGCCTTGAGCATCTGGATTTCGTCGCGCCCGGAAGCCTGAAGCCCGGCGATGACGTTGACCAGCATCGGGAAGAAGGCGATCAGCGCGGCCATGACGATTTTCGAGGCAAGGCCGTAGCCGAACCATTGCAGGAAGATCGGCGCGAGGGCGACGCTGGGAATGGTCTGGAACGCCACGATATAGGGCATCAGGCTGAGATCGAGGATGCGCACCTGCGATATCAGGACGCCCAGCACGATCGCGATGACGATGCCGAGCATATAGCCCATCAGCACCTCATACATCGTGACCTTGAAATTGACCCAGAAGACGCCGCTGCTCAGCAGCGCCCAGAGCTGCTTGCCGACGACCGAAGGCGCGGGAAGGACATAGGCGGGTGTTTCGGTCGCCCAGACGTAGAATTCCCAGCCTCCCGTCACGATAAAGAAGACGAGAATGACCAGCGCGGCCTGTACGAGTTTGGAGCTTTCGCTATGCATCGGAATATCTCCCGAAAATGATGCGTGGACAGGCCGTCAGTCGATCATGGAACTGTCGTTGAAGTGATTGCGAATTCGCGCCAGCACGTCGCCGGCCTGCGAAAGATCGCTGAGCTTGCGCTCGCGCGGCAGCGTCACGGGGATGATCTCGCTGATGCGGCCCGGACGCGGGCTCATCACCACCACGCGGTCGGCCAGGAACACGGCCTCGGGGATGGAGTGGGTGACGAAGATCACCGTCTTTCCGCTTTTCAGCCAGATGCGCTGCAGCTCGGCATTGAGGAACTCGCGCGTCATGGCATCCAGAGCGCCGAAAGGCTCATCCATCAGCAGGACCTTGGGGTCACGCACCAGCGCGCGGCAGATGCCGGCGCGCTGGCGCATGCCGCCTGAAAGCTCGCGCGGATATTTGTTTTCGAACCCCTTCAGCCCGATCATGTCCATCAGTTCGAGGGCACGCTCGGTATAGACCTTGCGGTCGAGATGCATCAGTTCGACCGGCAGCAGGATGTTTTCGAGAATGGTCCGCCAGGGCAGAAGCGTCGGCTCCTGGAAAACCACCCCGACTTCCGGCGACGGCTTGACGATCGCCTTGTCGCCGAGACGCGCCTCGCCGCCGAAACGGCCCTCAAGTCCCGCAAGGATCTTGAGAAGCGTGGTCTTGCCGCATCCGGACGGACCGACCAGCGCAATGAACTCACCGTCGACAATGTCCAACTGGACCCTGTCCAGCGCCACGGTGATATCGCCGGTGCGCGTATGATATTGCTTGGTCAGACCTTTGATCCGGATGAGAGGCGTGGAGAGATTATCCATCGTCATGTCTTTCAGTCGGGCCGGGAGCGAGTTGCCGCCAAATGGCAAAATCCGGCGTCATTTAATGCTGTGAAACAGACAGGCGGAGCGGGACGGCTATCCGTGGGAAGCGTCCCGCTCCTGTCTGTCCGGTTATTTCTTCTCGACGATCTTGGACACGTCGAAATCATAGATCTTGGGCATCAGCGAAGCGTCCCAGACCTGGTCGACCGTCAGTTTCTTCTCGGTCTGGCCGGTTTCATGGGCGAAGTTCAGCACGGCTTCCCAGCGGTCGGCCGGCAGGTTGAGCCACTGGCCCCACGTGGCCGGATCGGCCTTGTCGGCGGGGATCGAATCGCCCAGCGCCATCTTCATGGCTTCCGCGGTGTTCTTCGCTTCCTGGCTCTGCGGATCGGCGGAACCGGCAAGCTGGGGGAATTCCGCGAAGGAAAGCTTTAGCGCGCTTTCGGGATAGAGCTTGGCATAGACGATACCCTTGTAGGCGGCGCGCGCGAAGGCGGCCAGTTCTTCCGGCTTGTCCTTCAGCGCCTTTTCGCTCGTCACCATGGTGACGCTGAACAGCTTGGACATTTCATCCGGACGCTTCAGCAGATCGAGATCGACGCCGTTCTGGCGCATGACGGTGAAGCTGTCGGAATAGCTGTCGATGGCGTCGACCTGATCGGCCTTGAGCGCTGCCGCGGCGCGCGCGCCCGCACCGACCGGCACGATGGTGACGTCGGTTTCGGCAAGGCCGGCCAGCTTGAGATTGGCGCGCAGGTCCGCATAGGACGCCGACGCCAGGCTGATGACGCCGATGCGCTTGCCCTTGAGGTCGGCGATGGACTTGATGGCCGAGTTTTTCGGCACGCCGATGAAGTAAGGCCACTGCACGGTGATGCCGGCGAAGGCCTTCAGCCCCACGCCCTTGTCGATGGCGGCGGCGATGCTGGCCGAGGAGGCGTAGCCGATATCGGCGGAACCGGACGCCACGGCCTGCAGGGCAGCCGTCGATCCGTCGATCTGCAGAATGGTGGGGCTCAGCTTTTCCTCTTCGAAATAACCGAGTTGCTTGGGCACCGCATAGGTGAAGGTTTCCTCGCCCGCCGTGATGGTGTTGCGCGCCAGCGCGAGCGTGAAATTGGTGTCGGCGGCCTGCGCCGCGGTCGCCGCGCCGATGCACAGGGCGAGTGCGCTCAATATGCGTTTCATGGTGGTGTTCCCCTTTTTGGCTTCTTTGGGTTGATATTGTTTCATTTCAACAGGCCTGCGGGCGTCACGGCGCGCATCCAGGGCGATGCCTCGCCCCATTGCGCCGTCAGGCTCCAGACGCTGCAGATATTGGAGGCCAGCACCGGAACCGCGATTTCGCGGGCGGTGGCGGCCAGCATGTCGATGGTGCGCATGCCGGTGCCGCTGAGGATGATCGCGCCGTCCGGCGCGGCATCCATACGCTTCAGGGCATTGCCGATCTCTTCCGGCGTGACGTGATAGGCGACCAGCTTGTCCTCGAACTGGCTGACGCTGTGCACCCGGTAGCCGGCGTCGGTCCAGTAACGCACCGCAAGCTCGGTCTGGTAATTGGGATAGGGCGACATCAGGCTCACCGTGTCGATGCCGAGCGCCTTCAGCGCCTTGTCGATGGCGATGGTGCCGGTTTCCACCGGAATGCCGGCCTGATCCGACAGGCGGTCGCACAATTCGCGGTCGCCCTTGGGCGACAGGCGATATTGCGAACCGGTCAGCGCGATGGCGATAGCGTCGAGCTTGAGCGAGCCGAAGCCCTTGATCATCTGCGGGAAGCTCTCGACATAGCCGCGATTGCGGTCGTCGAGATCGCCCGGCAGCAACGGCAGCCGCATGGTGTGCAGCGCGACGTCGGCGGGCAGCAGCACCGGATATTCGATCTCCACGGTCGGATTGGCCGGGGGCACCAGACCGCCGAAGCGGAATTTGGGTGCGGGAAGCGTGGGAAGAGCGGTGGTCATCGAAACGGTTTCCTCAAAAATCAGGCGCGGGCTGGAAGCTCGACCATGTCGAGCATGGCGGTCTGCGCCAGATAGGCGCGGGCCTTGTCCTTGTCGGAAAGCAGGCCTTCGACCTTGGCGATCCAGGCCTTTTCCTGCGAGACCATCGTGTCGGTGCGTGGCAGAAGCATGTCGCGGCCGACGCGGTGGCGCTCGGTGGCGGCGGTGTCGAGCGGCGCGCGCGCGCCGGTGCGCACGGCCTCGGCCATGGCATTGGCGATGACGAAACCGTCATGGATGCCGCAATTCATGTTCATGCCGCCGCGCGTATTGGTCAGATGCAGCGCATCGCCGGCGAGGAAGACATTGCCGGCAAAGCCCGCCGAGGCGAGGCATTTGCGCGCCGCATAGCAATCCTTGTCCACCACGTTCGGCATGGTGAAATCCGGGATCAGCGCACGCAGGCGCTCCAGCGCCCAGGCGTCGGTAAGCGCGGTTTCTTCCGAAATGCCCTCCGGCACGCGCAGGATCACGCGCCAGTTGTCGGGCATGTGCAGGAAGCTGACCGAATGGGTCTTGCCGACCAGATAGGTGACCGGACCGATATCCTTGACCACCTCGCGGATGGTGTCGTCGGTGCGTATGCGGAGCTGGAAGCCCGGATAGGCCGAGCCCTCGAAAGCGATGCCCGCCGCCTGCCGCACGGCGCTGTGCGCGCCATCGGCGCCGAGCAGGAAGCGCGCGGTGACGGTCTCGCTGCCGCTTCCGTTGCCCACGGTCACGGCGACGCTCTCGCCCCGATCCTCTACGCCGAGAAATTCGGCATTGAAGCGGAAATCGACATTGGGGAAGCCTTGCAGCTTTTCCAGAAGGATCGGCGTCAGCAGCGACTGTTCCAGATGCTTGCGGAAGGGAAACGGCGTCACGCCTTCCAGAAGCCCGAAGGTCAGTTCGCCCAGCACGCCGCCCTCGACGGTGCGGTATTGCAGGCGGTCGATATGCAGCGCCTGACGGCTGAACGCCTCATAGACGCCGACGCGGTCGAGAATATCGAGCGTCGGCGCATGGAAGGTCGAAGCCTTCGAGACGCGGTTGAGTTCGGCGCGCTTCTCGAAGACGGTCACCCGCAGGCCGGCTTCGGCCAGGACGAGCGCCGCCACCAGACCTACCGGCCCGGCGCCCGCCACGATGACATCACGATCCAACATCATTGACCCTTTCAAGCCTGATCAGCGACGGACGAACGGATTGGGAATGTTGGTTTCGGTGGAAATCCAGACACTTTTCAATTCCATATATTCCTTCATGCCGGCGATGCCGCATTCGCGCCCGACGCCGCTCATCTTGAAGCCGCCGAAGGGCGAGGTGACGCTGGTGGAGCGGTAATTGTTGATCCAGATCGTGCCCGCGCGCACGCGGTTCGACATGTTGATGGCGCGGCCGATGGACTGGGTCCAGATGCCGGCGGCAAGGCCGAACTCGATATCGTTGGCGATGCGAACCGCATCGTCTTCATCCTTGAAGCGGATGATGGAGAGGATCGGGCCGAAGACCTCTTCCTGCGCGATGCGCATGTCGTTTTCGACATCGACGAAGACGGTCGGTTCGAAGAACAGCCCGTTCGGGCAGCCCGGAACATTGGCCGGCTTGCCGCCGAGCACCAGCTTCGCGCCGTCGGCCAGCGCGACCTCCACATAGGACTTCACCTTCTCGAATTGCGGCTTGGTCGAGATCGGCGCGATCTGCGAATCCGGCTCGCCCGGATGGCCGAATTTCGCCTGCTTCACGGTCTCGATCAGCCGGGCGACGAAGGCGTCGTAGATGCTGTCCTGCACCAGAAGGCGCGAGCCGGCGACGCAGGTCTGGCCGGAGGCCGCGAAGATGCCGGCAATCGCGCCTTTCAGCGCATTGTCCATGTCGGCATCCTCGAAGATGATGTTGGGCGACTTGCCGCCGAGTTCCAGCGTCACGCGCTTCATGTGCTTGGCGGCTTTTTCGTTGATGATCTGGCCGGCAATCGGACCGCCGGTAAAGGCGATGCGTTCCACATGCGGATGGCTGACCAGCGCGTCGCCCACTTCGGCGCCAAGGCCGGTCACCACATTGATGATGCCCTTGGGCACGCCGGCCTTGTCGAAGATCTTCATCAGCTCGATCAGCGAAGCGGAGGTGAATTCGGACGGCTTGAGCACGACCGTGTTGCCGGAGGCGAGCGCTGGCGCGATCTTCATGCTGGCCAGCGGCAGCGGCGAGTTCCACGGCGTGATGCAGGCCACGACGCCCAGCGGCTCGTATTTGGTGTAGTTGAGCACGCCCGGCTTGTCGGTCGGGATCACCGAGCCTTCGATCTTGTCGGCCAGGCCGCCGTAATAATAGTAGTAATTGGCCATGTAGCGCATCTGCATGGACAGTTCGGCGATCAGCTTGCCGTTGTCGCGCTGCTCGACATAAGCGAGCCAGTCGGCATTCTCGGTGACGAGATCGCCGATGCGGCGCAGCATCGCGCCGCGCTGGCTCGGATTCATCTTCGGCCATTCGCCCTCGGTGAAGGCGCGGTGCGCGGCCTTCGCCGCGCGATCCACGTCTTCCGGCGTGCCGCGCGTGATGCGCGCCCAGACCTCGCCCGTGACCGGATCGACGGAATCGATCATGTCGCGGCCGTCGGTGGCGGTGAACTCACCGTCGATATACATGCCGTAGAGATGCACGCCTTCGGCGTCGGCCTTGGTCTGCGGCAGGTTGGTTTCGGGCGCCTTGGGCGTGAAAGTCGTGGTCATGGCGTTGTTCTTCCGGTGACGGGATTGGGATCAGCCGCGCTTGGGCAGCGTGCGCAGATAGTCGGCGACTTCGTCCGTCGGGATGACGTCGACATATTTGCAGTTGAGGTCGAAGAGGTTGATGGCGTGGCTCGCCTCAAAGCGATCGAAGGCGGTTTCCTCCGGGATGACCACCTTGAAATTGAACGAATAGGCGTCCACGGCGGTGGCGCGCAGGCAACCCGACGTGGTGCAGCCGACGAGGATCAGCGTATCCACGTCGAGGAAATTGAGCTGGCTCATGAAGGTGGTGCCGAAGAAGCAGGACGGCTTCTGCTTGGAGATCAGCATGTCCTGCGGGCGCGGCGCCAGCGGCTCCACGGTGCGCGTCGCATGCGTGCCGGCGATGACGGTCTTTTCGCCGCCGCGATGGTTCTTGCCCACCTGTACGCCCGAATCGAGCAGATCCGGGCGGCGGCCGCTTTCGGTATAGAAGACCGGCAGGTTCTTCTCGCGCGCCAGTTCCAGAAGCGGCACGATATGCTCCACCGCCGCCCAGGCCTCACGGCCGCAATGGGTGCGGTATTGCTTGAGGCCTTCCAGAATGTCCTCCGGCGTGTCGCCGCAGAAATTATACTGCACATCGATGATGAACAGCGCCGGGCGCGTGCCGAACCCGCCGCGCTTGCCATAGCCGGCGGCCTTGTAGACCTGCTTGTCGCGCTCGGTCAGGAAGCGGTCCCAGATTCTCGTATTCTCGGTCATGTTCTTGCTCTTGCGGTTTGAATGGGTTCAGGCGTGGTAATCGTGGTAATCAAGAGAAGCGCGGTCGAGATAGCGGCCCCAGGGTGCGGCGCGCGCTTCATCGGTGATCTTGCCGTCGAGCATCACGGTGCGGCCGCGCACCAGCGTGCGCACCGGCCAGCCCTTCAGCACCATGCCCTGATAGGGCGAGTAGTCGGAGAAGGATTCCGAGACGGCGTGATCCACCGTGCGCTCCAGATCGGGATCGACCACCAGCAGGTCGGCGTCCTTGCCCACTGCGATGCCACCCTTCGTCGGCATATTGTAGATTTTCGCCGCATTGGCGGAGGTCAGTTCCACGATGCGGTCGACGGCCAAGCCGCGGCGGTGATAGCCCTGATCGAGCAGCAGCGGCAGCAGCAGGCCGGAGCCGGGGAAGCCGGCGCTCGCGCCCCAGATGTCCTTATCCTTGGTCTCGCGCTTGCGCGCCACATGGTCGGAGCCGATGGTGGTGATAGAGCCGTCGAACACGCCTTCCCACAAGGCCTCGATATCGGCCTTGCCGCGCACCGGCGGATTGACCTTGGCGAGAATGCCCGCCGGCCACTGGTCATCGACCACGAGATAATGCGGGCAGGTTTCCACATAGATCGGTGGCCCGTCACGGCGCGACGGCTTGCTGCGCAGATAGCGCACGATTTCGAGCGATTCACCGCTGCTCATATGCACGATATTGACCGGCGTGCCGGTCTGTTCGGCGAAATAGCAGACGCGGAACACGTTTTCCGCTTCGAGGAATCCGGGGCTTTGCTCGTTCCAGGCCGCGAGGTCGTTGCGGCCCGCCGCCTTCAGCGCGGGGCGTAATGCCGGAATGACTTCGACATTCTCGCAATGCACGCCCATCACCGCGCCGGGAATGGCGGCGGTCGCCTTCAGCGCCGTATAGAGCAGTGCGTCGTCGATCTCGGTGAAGCCTTTGGCCGCGCCGGCAGCACCCTTGTACATGAGATAGAGCTTGAAGGAGGTGACGCCGAAGCGGCGTGCGACCTCGTCCAGCGTATCGACATGCAACTGGCTGGTGAGGCCGAAATGCAGGCCGAAATCGATGCAGCTCTGCCGTTCCGCCCGTTCTTTCACGATCGGAAAGGAATCCCGCAATTCCTTGGAGCGATGGAAGGACAGGATCGAGGTAGTGCCACCCAGCGCCGCCGCGCGCGATTCCGTCTCGAAATCCGTCTCGGGATTGCCGAAATCGAAATGCACATGCGGATCGACCACGCCCGGCATCAGCCACAGGCCGCCGCAATCCACCGTCTCGCGCCCCGTCAATTCCTCGCCCTTTTCGGCGATGACGGCGATGCGTCCGTCCTTGACCCCGACCGAACCCGGCGTCAGCCCGCCGCCCGGAAGGGCCAGTTGCGCATTCTTGAGAACCAGATCGAGTGTCATTGTCTTACCCGTTATTGCCACGCCCTGAGGGCGAAAAATCGTCAAGCACCTGCCGCAGAATGCCGCCCGCCGCCAGAAGCGCGCGCTCGGCTTCGGTCAGAAGCTGCGGCACGGCCTCGAAGAAAACCGCGCCCTTCTCACCTTCCGCCGTCACCCGCACCGGAGCGCCGTTGCGCACCGCTTCCTCGATGCCGTCGAAGGAGAAGCGCTCGCTGCCGGTCAGCCCAAGCTGGCGCCAGCCCTCGCCGGGGCGGAAGGCCAGCGGCAGCACGCCCATGCCGACCAGATTGGCGCGGTGGATGCGCTCGAAGCTTTCGGCGATGACGGCGCGCACGCCGAGAAGCGCGGTACCCTTGGCCGCCCAGTCGCGGCTCGATCCGGTGCCGTATTCCTTGCCGCCGAGCACGATCGCCGCCACGTTCTCCTGCCGGTAGCGCAGGGCGGCGTCGAACACGGTCATCGCCTCGCCGTCGGGAAAATGCCGCGTGAAGCCCCCCTCCACTTCCGGCATCAACGCATTCTTGATGCGGATATTGGCGAAGGTGGCGCGGGTCATGACCTCGAAATTGCCGCGCCGGCCGACATAGGTATTGAAATCCTTTTGCGCGATGCCTGCACCCGCCAGATATTGCCCGGCGGGCGTATCGAGCGGAATCTCGCCGCTCGGCGAAATATGGTCGGTCGTCAGTGAATCCCCGAAGGCAGCCAGCACGCGCGCGTCGCCGAGGCTGCGCGCCAGATCGGCGACCGGCTCTTCTGCGCCTGCGTGGGCGAAGAAGGGCGGCTCGACCAGATAATGCGACTGCCGGTCCCAGGGAAAGGTGACGCCTTCCGGCGCTTCCAGTTCCTCCCACGCGCCCGCGCCCGCCGCCTTGCCGTGATAGACGGCGGCGAACAGTCCCGGATCGCGGGCCAGCGGCAGAAGCGCGTCGATCTCGGCCTGCGCGGGCCACAGATCGCGCAGGAAAACCGGCGCGCCATTGCTGTCATGCCCGACCGGTTCATGGTCGAAATCGATATCGATGCGTCCGGCGAGCGCATAGAGCACCACCAGCGGCGGCGCGCCGATATAATTGGCGCGGATCAGCTTGTGAATCCGGCCTTCGAAATTGCGGTTGCCCGACAGGACGGCGGCGGCGACCAGCCCGCCCTGCTCGATCGCGATAGCCGTTTCAGCCGGCAGCGGGCCGGACTTGCCGCCGCAGGTGGTGCAGCCATAGCCGATCACGTTGAAGCCGAGCGTTTCGAGGAAGGGCAGCAGGCCGGCCTTTTCCAGATAGCGCGTGACGACGCGCGAGCCGGGGGCCATCGAGGTCTTGACCCAGGCGGGAACGGCCAGCCCCTTTTCCACCGCGCGGCGCGCGACGAGGCCGGCGGCCAGCATCACGGCGGGGTTGGAGGTGTTGGTGCACGACGTGATCGCGGCCAGCGCGATGCCGCCATGGCCCGGAAACGCCGCGGAAGCCGCCGCATCGCCCGCGCCGAAACCGCCTTCGGACAAGGGCTTCGCCAGTCTGGCGCCGAAATCCGCCGCCACTTCGGTCAGCGGCAGCCGATCCTGCGGACGGCGCGGTCCGGCCATGGCAGGCGCCGCGGCGGAAAGATCGATTTCGATGATGCGGTCGTAATCCGGGCGCTCATCGGCATCGGCGCGCCACAGATGATTGGCCTTGCAATAGGTTTCGACCAGACCGACATGGCTTTCGCTGCGGCCGGTCTGGCGCAGATAGGCGAGCGTCTGATCATCGACCGGGAAAAAACCGCAGGTCGCGCCATATTCGGGTGCCATATTGGCGATGGTCGCGCGCTCGACCACGGTGAGATGCGGCACGGCCGGACCGAAATATTCCACCATGGACCCGGCCACGCCCGCGGCGCGCAGGGTCTGGGTGATGAGAAGCGCCGCATCGGTGGTCATGGCCGGCGGTGCGATCCGCCCGGTGAGGCGCACGCCCACGACCTGCGGACGCGGGAAGATATAAGCCTGTCCCAGCATCGCCGCTTCCGCGTCGATGCCGCCGACGCCCCAGCCCAGCACGCCCAGCCCGTTGACCATCGGCGTATGGGAATCGCCGCCGATCACGAAATCCGGGAAAGGCCAGCGCCTGCCGCCATGGTCCGCGCAGGCGACCACCGAGGCGATGCTTTCGATATTGACCTGATGGATGATGCCCGTGCCGGGCGGATAGACCCGCAGCCGGCGAAACGCCTTCTGCGCCCATTTGAGGAACCGGTAGCGCTCGGCATTGCGCTCCAGTTCGCGGGCGAGATTAAGACGCTCTGCTTCCGCCGTGCCCCACGCATCCACCTGCAGCGAATGATCCACGATCAGGTCGACCGGCACCAGCGCATCCACCGCCGCCGCATCGCCGCCGGCACGGACGACCGCATCGCGCAGCGCCGCCAGATCCTGCAAGGCCGGCAGGCCGCTCGAATCCGGCAGGATGACGCGGGCGACATAAAGCGGCAGATCGGCGGCGCCCTCATGGCCCAAGAGGGCAGCGATGTCACGCTTGCCGACCGGACGGCCCCAGAGTGCGCTGCGGCACAGATTTTCCAGAAGAACGCGGGTCGCATAGGGCAGCCGCTCGATCGCGACGCCCTGCGCTGCGGCAGCCGCAGCCACATCTGCAAGACGCAGGCGCTGCCCAGACCAGTCGATTTCGCGCTCTAATATCATTTCGGTTCCCTGTCCGGATTGTCTGCCCGGCTTGATGGGAATTTAGGGCGAGCCATTTGAAAATGTCAACACTTATCCGCAAAAAATGGTATATATGGCTGCATACACCGAAAAGTGTTGACATTTATCCCCGAGAATGTTCAAAAAGTTGACACTTTGCAGAGACCAGCGACAATCGGCTCAAAAGCCGATGTTGGAGGAATGCCGAATTGACCGCCTTTAGCGACGAAATGCAGACCGTGGCCCCGGAGGCCGGCACGCCGCGTGCCGACACGATCTATCATGCCATTCTGGATTCCATCTATCAGGGGCGCCTCGCGCCGGGCAGCGTGGTGAACGAAGCCGCGCTCGCGCAGGAATTCGGCGTCAGCCGCGGGCCGGTGCGCGAGGCGGTGCGCCGTCTTCAGGGCATTCAGCTCGTCACGCGCGAGCCATATCTGAAGGCGCGCGTGGTGACGCTCGACCCCAGCACCGCGCGCGAACTGTTCGAACTGCGCATGGCGCTCGAAGGCATGGCCTGCAATCTCGACGCACGCCGCATGAGCGAGACGGAGATCGACGCGCTGATCGCCGAACTGGAGCGCAGCCGCCACACCTATTCCAACGGCGCGCATGAAGAAAAAAGCGTGTTCGATTTTCACGAGCGCATCGTGCGCGCCTGCGGCAATGCCCGCATCATCAATCTCCTGTGCGGCGATCTCTATCACCTGCTGCGGATTTACCGCCGCCATTCCGGCGCGATCATCGAGCGCAAGGAAGAGGCGTTCGACGAGCACTGGCAGATTTTGCGCGCCATGAAGGCGCGCGATCCGCATCTGGCCGAATCCCTCATGCGCTCGCATATCCGCCGCGCGGCCCGTAATCTTTTCGATCACCTCGATGGCGAGAGCCAGCCCGACATCTGAAACTTTCTATTTCCGGAGAACCACCTTCATGACCACAGGCGCCAAGAAATTCCGGGCTATTCTGGAGTCGGGCGAATTCATCGTCTCACCCGGCGTTTACGACGGCTACAGCATCCGCCTCGTCGAGGCCGCGGGCTTCAAGACCGCCTGCACCAGCGGCGCGGCCGTGTCCAACGCGCTGCTCGGCATCGCCGATATCGGCGTGATGGGCCTGACCGAGAACGTCAACCATTGCCGCAATCTCGCGCGCTCCGTCTCGATCCCGCTGACCGCCGACGCCGACAACGGCTATGGCAATCCGGTCAACGTGTTCCATACGGTCAGGATGTTCGAGGAAGCCGGTGTCGCCGGCGTCAATATCGAGGATCAGGTCAGCCCCAAGCGCTGTGGCCACATGCCCGGCAAGGACGTGGTCAGCACCGCCGAGATGGTCAAGAAGATCGAGGCCGCCTGCCTGGCGCGGCGCGATGATGCCTTCGTCATCGTCGCCCGCACCGATGCGCTGGCCATCGAGGGCATCGAAGGCGCGGTCAAGCGCGCGAAGGCCTATGCGGAAGCGGGCGCGGACATGCTGTTCCCCGATGCAGTGCGCACCGAGGACGATATCAAGCGCATCGTCGATGCGGCCGGCATTCCGGTGAGCGTCAATATGGGCTTCGGCATCCGCCAGCGTCCCACCACGCCGCTCATTCCGCTGCCGCGCCTGAAGGAAATCGGCGTGCGCCGCATCAGCCTGCCACGCATGTTGCCCGCCGCCGCCATCCACGCCATGCGCGAAGCGCTGGTCGTCATGCGCGAGGTCATGGAAACCGGCGTCCCGGTCAACCGCGAAGATCTGCTGGTCGGTATTGAGGACATCATGAAGCTGATGGACTACGACAACATGCGCGCGCTGGAAAAGCGCCTGACCACATTCGACGATTGAACGATGCTCAAGGCATCGTGAATGCAAGAGCGGCCCCGGCAGTAAAATGCCGAGGCCGCTTTCATTTCCGCCCCATCCCGCGCGAGCATGATGACCGGCGAGATGCCGATCAGCACGATCAGCAGCGCACACCCGCACCTGGACTAACCTCTGCAACCCCGATCAGCGCCGGGCATGCCAAGCGCCGATCGTCTACCGGGGTGAAGGTTGGACGCCGATTGGTGTGCGTCCCTCCGGGTGGACAGATCGGGACGAGGAGTTGACCGGCCATCCGGGTTTTCGGCCCTGACCCACGCCTTGAGGAAGCCTGCGGCGGCCAGCTTGGTGGCCTTGCGATAGATGCGGGCAAAGAACAGCTTCGACGTACGATCCACCGCCATATAGAGGAAACCCTTGCCGCGTTACAACCGTCCATGCGGATTCTGCCAGCTTGCGGCGCGACCCCAACAGAATGGTCGCCCTTCTTCGGCAGACCTGTGTCGTTGATCACCAGAAAAGCATCCGAGGCCCCGACAAGTTTGTCGGCTTGCACCGCCAGTTCCGCCTCAAGGGGACCGGCTTCCCAAATCCCATCCGAGATGAAATGATGCAGACGGTCGTAGCGATCAGGCGCGAGACGTTCCGCCATGGGCTCGATACTCTTGCGATCGCCAGGTCCGATGAGGCCCGAAACATAGACCGGGCACATCTGCCGTCGCTTCTTGTGGCCAAGCTTCTCACGAACGGCTTCAGCCAATCCCCCAGTGCAACATCCCAGTGCCGCCATCTCGCGCACCTTTGCGAAGTACCCAAGATGGCACTTCATCGTAAATAATCGGTTAATCCGCCAAGGTAGTGCTAGGGAATGGCTACGTAGTTCCACTTGCTGGCCATGTAATTATGGTATTCACATATGGTCGTTACGCACGTCCAACGCGTCACGTAATCCGTCGCCAATAAAATTGAAACTGGTCACCGCGATCGTTATGGTTAGCCCCGGTACTATTGCCAGCCACGGTGCCGACCCGAGATATTGTTGTGCGCCATTCAACATATTGCCCCAACTCGGCAGAGGCGGTTGTATTCCGTATCCAAGGAAGCTGACGTAAGCTTCAAGCAGGATGGCGCGCGCTACGGTGAGCGTGGCGGCCACAATGATTGGGCCGACGACATTGGGCAAGATTTCGCGGAACATAATATGGCTGCTACTCAAACCCAGCATACGGTCGGCCAGCACAAATTCCCGCTCGCGGAGGGAACGTACCTCTGCTTCCACTATCCGCGCTACCTCCATCCAACTGGTCACGGCTATAATGACGGTAATCACCGTTGGACTGGGTTTCAGTAACGCTGCCAGAGCCAGAACAAGGAAAATCGAAGGGAAGGCGAGGAAGGCATCGACTATGCGCATCAGAGCAGCCGAAGTCCACCCACCACGATATCCCGCGACCACACCCACTACCGAACCGATAAGAGTGGAGAGAAGCATCGCTGAAAATCCGACTAGAAGCGAAACCTGTCCAGCTTCAAGCAGGCGCGCCGCTTGGTCGCGGCCGAGAGGATCGGTGCCGAGATAATGCTGCCCGGTGAGTGGCGGCGCGAAACGAGCACGGAGATCTATATAGAGTGAATCGTAAGGAAGAAGCCAGGGACCCGCGATACAAGCCAACGTCAAAAGGGTAATCATCACCAAACCGAGCAGAGCCAAGCGATGGCGCATGAACTTTTGTACGGCGCGATTGTGCCACCAGCGGCTACGACCCGAAATTGCTGCTATTGCGGACATAGTGGTCTCCTGCTTGTGGCGAGGTCAGCTAAGACGGATACGAGGGTCGACCAGCGCGATGACAAGATCGGCTATCAGATTGCCAATCAGTGTGAGGATCGCCGAGAACATCAGTAATCCCATTATAACCGGGTAGTCGCTGTAGCCGAGACTGTCGAGGAACAGACGTCCCATCCCCGGCCAGGTAAAGACCGTCTCGGTCACCAGGGCCCCGCCAAGGATCGAAGGCAGATGCATTCCAGCCAGGGTGATCATAGGCAATAACGCATTGCCCACGACATGTTTCATCAAAACGCGGCGCTCTGGCAGGCCCTTGGCGCGTGCCGTTTTCACAAAATCCTGATTGATCACGTCGAGCGTCGCTGACCGCATATAGCGGCTCCAGGTCGCAACATTGACCAACGACAACACGATGCTAGGCAGTATCAAGTGATACATTATATCCAAGAAGGACTTATCACCGATGGTATACATATTACCTGCGGGCAACCATCCAAGCTTGAGCGAGAAGATGTAAATCCCAACAAGACCGAACCAGAACGTCGGTACCGAAAGCGCGATCATCGCGCCGACAGTAGCGGTATAGTCGAAAATCGAGTACCGATGGGTAGCACCGCGTATGCCGATCCAGGTTCCAATCGCAATTGATATTGCCGTCGAGGATCCCATCAACAGGAACGTAGCCCACAAGTGGCGGCGGATCACGGTCAACACTGGACTGCCGTCACGGTAGGAACTGCCCCAGTCGCCCTGAATCATACGACCCGCCCAATCAAGATACTGGACCACCAGGGGTCGATTCAATCCCATCTGCTCAGCCAAACGGTCAATATCGGCCTGAGTTATGCTAGGATCGAGCGTGAACTGTGCAAGCGGGCCACCAGGAATAAGATTCAAGACCATGAATCCTATGATCGAGACGATCACCAGGAGTATGGCACTCTGCCATAAACGGTTTAGCAGAAATAAGAGCATTCAATGCCTCAATTCGGCCGTGTCCCGACCGGTTACGCAGAAAGACAAGCCACCACGTGGTTTCGCTCCACGTGGTGGTCTCGCTTAAGATCAGCTCGTCCATTTCCAAGCAGCTGCATGCCAGGATTCTGAACGCGTATTTCCATTGTGGACTACGCCCTCGATGCCTTCTTTCCAGCAACGTATTGAATTATCCGAGAAGAGAGGCAAGAAGGGCAGTTCAGAGCGCACTATTTCCTGCACCTCGTCATAGATCACCTTGCGCTTTTCGCGATCAAAGGTTCGGCTACCTTCCTCCAGCAGTTCGTCCACACGCGCGTTCTTGAACTGAGCGTTGTTCGAACCACGACCGCCCTGTGCGGTGATGGCGCCGGAATGAAAGCGATTGGTAACATCCGGGTCGGCACCAATGAGGTATGTGATCCCCACCACAACAGAATCGAATTGCGACTTCATCCAAAACTCGCCCCAAATCACGGCGGCCGGCAGATTTTCAATCGTCATTTCAACACCTATCTCGCGGAGAGTCTGTTGGACGAATTGCTGCAATTGTTCACGCAGGTGGTTGCCGGAGGTCGTCGAACTCTTGAAAGACAGCCGAACGCCATCCTTCGCGCGGATCCCGTCCGCTCCTGGAACCCAACCCGCGTCGTCAAGCAATTGACGCGCAACATCGAGGTTGAATTCATGCTTCGGCAGGTCAGATTTGTAAAAATATGAAGTGCGCGGCATGAACGTCTCTACCGACTCTGGTAACCCATAGTATAGTGCGTCGATGATCGTCTGCTTGTCGATCGCGGTATAGATCGCCTTGCGCACAGCCAGATCCTTGAACTGCGGGCGCTCATTGTTGAGATAAAAACATTCGACCGATGATGCCGGCTCCAGTTTGACGACTCGCTTCGGAAGGGCTTTGGCTTCAGCGTAATTGTCTGGGGTGATATAGTTCTGGCCCACCAGATCAATGTCACCGCTTTTAAACTGAGTGTACAGTACCGTGAGGTCCGGAATATATTTGAAGACCAGTTCCTCGATGTAAGGACCTTCGCCATGATATTCCGGGTTGGCTAGCAACTGGACATGATCGCCCGCTACTCGATTGCCAAATTTAAAAGCTCCCGTACCGACAGGATTCTGATTGAAAGCCGCAGCGTTCGGATCTGCTTCCTTTTCCAGGATATGCTTGGGCACGATGAAGGTTTCTGTCAGAAAAGAAAGGTAAGGCGCAAATGGCTTTTCCATCTTCCAAGTTATTTCGGTAGGAGAAACGACGGTAATCTCTTTCAGCAGGGAGTGACCGGCTGTACGCCAACTGCGGAAATTAGGGTTGACGATAAGTTCAAGGCTGTATTTTACGTCTTCTGCAGTGAAGGGCGCTCCGTCGTGCCATTTCACATCATCACGCAGTTTGACGTGCCATTCCAGGCCATCACTCGAAATGCCGCCATTTTCCTGACTCGGGACTTCTGTCGCCAGGTTTGGGACAATCGTTCCGTCCGGCATCACGCGAAACAAAGCATCGAATACCGAGAAATGAACCGCGTCATCGACTTCGATCTTCACCATCAGCGGATTGAGAACTGTTACTTCCTGAGAAATCCCGACGATGACGCGGCCCTTCGGCGCGGCATCAGCTGCAAAAGCCGGTCGGCCCAGCAGGTTGGGAGCAAAAAGACCGGTCGCAGTGACGATCCCCATGAACTTGAGGGCATCGCGGCGTGTGGTTATCGAACTTTTCCGGCTATCATCAATCATCGCTGTTCCCCTTTTTTGATAGTGCCAAATTTCACTGTTATTCGACGGGCTCTAGGCGGCCACGTACTCTCCCGGGATCGCCGCGACCAATTCACGGGTATAAGTCGATCGCGGGTTAAGGAATATCTGTGAGGGCGGTCCAATTTCCACAATCTTGCCTTTCTGCATCACGATAATTTCGTCGCAAATCTGACTTGCGACACGCAAATCATGCGTGATGAAGATCATCGAGACGCCCGTTTCACGCTGAACCTGGTCCAGCAGTTTCAGGATCTGCGCTTGGATTGATACGTCGAGCGCGGAAACGGACTCATCCGCGACCAGCAGCTTCGGCTTGAACATCAGCGCGCGAGCGATACCGACGCGCTGCCGTTGGCCGCCCGAAAATTCATGCGGATAACGCCCGAATGCTCCAGCATCCAAACCGACAAGGGTTAGGAGTTCCTGTGCTTCCGCCTTTGCCTTCCCATAAGGCATCCCGTGGGCAATCGGTCCCACCGTTAGAATATGGCCTATTGTTGAACGCGGGTTGAGCGATGCGAAGGGATCCTGGAAAATCATCTGGATCTTCGGTCGAAAAGGACGAAACTGCTTTTCTTTCATCGCAGCGATATCAATCCCTTCGAACAATATGCTCCCGCTATCGCTGTCCATCAATTTGACTAAAAGACGGCCCAGCGACGACTTGCCCGAACCACTTTCGCCGACAACGCCAAGTGTCCTTCCTGACTTCAACTCAAAGGAAATATTGTTGACGGCGCTCACCACCCGCTCGTTGCGCAACAACCTGCTGCCACTGCGATAAGTCTTGACTAATCTATCAACGCTGAGGATCGACGCGCTCCCTGCCCCCTCCGGCAACTCGCGATCTTTCGCCGACAAATGCGGTACCGCCGCAATTAATCGCTTTGTGTAAGGGTGATCCGGGGTCTTCAATACCTTGTCGGCGCTACCTTGTTCAACGATACGCCCCTTTTCCATAACGACCACACTATCGGCGATTTCTGCAACGACACCGAAATCATGAGTTATGAACAACACGCTCATGCCTTTTCGGCGCTGAATTTCCCGAATGAGATCGAGTATCTGCGCTTGTGTTGTCACATCGAGCGCAGTGGTTGGCTCGTCAGCTATGAGGATCGCTGGTTCCAGTGCTAATGCCATAGCAATCATCACACGCTGGCGTTGTCCTCCCGAAAGGCGAAAAGGATATTGATGGTACATCAGCTGCGGATCGGGGAGACCTACCTCCGTCAGCAGCTCGATGGCGCGTGTCCTGCGGCTTTCCGGCGTGCCGACACTATGCGCCATCATTGCTTCAGAGATTTGCGCACCCACGGTCATCAGAGGATTTAAGGCAGAAAGCGGATCCTGGAAAATCATAGAGGCTACCCGCCCCCGAATACTGCGCAGTTGATCCGGTCGAGCTCCTACGATTTCAGTGTTGTCGAGTCTTATACTCCCTCCAGAGACAGAAATTATCCTTGGTAACAGCCCCATGACGGCATTCGCTGTCACCGATTTTCCCGAGCCCGATTCTCCAATAATGCAAAGAATTTGCCCCCTATGAAGATCGAAGGATATGTCTTGGACCGCATGCCTGCGTTCCATGCCATGTGGAAGATCGACGGTCAGATTCCGAACCGATAGAACGGCCTCCTCGCACTTTGGGTCATTTGACGGCGCTAAATCCATCACCCCTCCTTAGTGCCCGACTCAAAATTCGAGCCTTGCGATACGCCGTGTCATTCGCCTGATTGACGAGATGAACATCCATGCCTCTGCGGATGCAATTGAAGCCTCCCAATCTTTTGCCAGACGGCGGCAGCGGTTGAGCCAGGCGAAGGTTCGCTCGACGATCCACCGTTTGGGCAAAACTACAAAACCTTTGGCCTGATCGGATCGCTTGACGATTTCAATTGCCAGCGCTTTGAGATGTGCCACAGCAGTTGTCAGCTTTTCGCCAGCATATCCGCCATCGGCAAAGAGTTTCGCCACGGTGGGATAGTTGTCACAGGTGCGATTGATCAGATCAGGTGCACCGTCCCGGTCCTGAACGTCGGCACCATGCACGATGCCTTCCAGCATATTGCCCGTCATATCGGTCACGATATGGCGCTTGCGCCCTTTGATCTTTTTGCCAGCATCATAGCCTCGTGGACCGCCAGATTCCGTCGTTTTGACCGACTGGCTATCGATAATAGCGGCTGTCGGCTCCGCCTTGCGGCCTTCCGCCAGCCGTGTCACCGCAACCAGCATTTCATTGATAAGATCAAGCAAGCCGTTGTCGCGCATCCGGTAGAAATGGTACTGCACCGTCGTAAACGGCGGGAATTCCTTCGGTAATTGCGCCCATTGGCAGCCGGTTGTCGCGATGTATTGGATTGCGTTCCACAATGTGCGTGGATCATGCTCGCGCGGACGGCCGACTTTGCCCATCGGCTGCAAAAGCGGCGCAACAACTGCCCACTCATCGTCGGTACAATCGCTTGCATAGCGCAAGCCACGTCTGACATAGTCTCGCCGGGCGGTTTCAGTCCAGGCCATGTGATCCTCCGTAGTCTTGGTAAACCACAGAGAATCATAAACTCCTGAAATCGCTCAACTTAATTTTCGGTTCGGCTCTTATGCTCGCAAAAGAACGCGAAATTTTTTAACAACAAATCATATATTGAAAATTCCAGCAAGAGCTTTTGCGATAACGAGATACCTCACTTCGTCCTTTCCGAACCGCGCTGACCGGCAAGCATTTGTAATATCGTATTAACTTCGTGAACCTTTCAACAACAAGGTGCCAGTGCGATATGACGCGCGTAAAGAACCCAGTGTCTTTTTTAAAATTAATTTCATTATGTTGCATTGCTTCTGACGGAGCGTCGGTGTATCATGTCATTGTGACTGGGGGAGGTTGATGTCGCATTCAAAACGAATTCATGCCGACAAACATCCGACTGATCCCCACGTGGGTCGGAACTTGCGGAACGTCCGCAAGGCAAAGCGGATGTCGCTAAAGGAATTGGCTGCGGCCTCAGGTGTCTCGGTCGGCATGATAAGCCAGGTCGAGCGCGGAATAGCTAATCCCTCGGTTCGCCTTCTGACTTCTTTACGGAGAGCCCTGAATGTCTCGATGCAGGAGATATTTGGGGACGCGGTCGATGCGAAGGTGATAACCACCGATCCGTCCTTTGTTCGCCGTCGCGAGCTTCGCCCGAGAATTAACCTCGGGTCGATTTACAAAGAATTGCTCACACCAACGGACCGACAGCATTTGCAAATCATGATTTTGCACATCGAACCTGATGGTGAATCTGGTGGCAAGGCTCTTAGCTATCCCGCGGAAAAGGGAGGGCTCGTGCTATGCGGAACAGTCATTCTCACAGTCGATGAAAAAGCTGTCGAACTGAATACAGGCGATAGCTTTGTTTTCGACAGCGCCAGCCCACATTCTATACGCAATGTCAGCAATGAACCCGCGGAAGTACTGTGGATCATCGGAGCCGTGCAATTCGACCGCCATCTCTAACTCTTGTCCCTTAGCTGCAACCGAGATCGCCATGCAACAGCAACGTACCGCCGAAAAAGATACTCCCTATTGGTGGGAGGCAGCGCCGGTCAAACCCCTTCGCACGCAACCATTGACGCCTCGGGCCGATGTCGTTGTTGTTGGCGCCGGCTATGCCGGCCTAACAGCGGCGTTGACGTTGGCTCGAGCAGGCCGGTCCGTAATTGTCGTTGATAAAATGAACCCTGGTGAAGGCGCATCATCTCGAAATGGCGGGATTACCAGCGGAAACATTCGCCCGAGCTTCGGGCAGCTTACCAAGAGATTTGGTAAAGAGCGCGCCTTAGCCATCGAAGCAGAAGGTAAGGCAGCGCGTGAATTCACTTATGACTTCATTCGCAGCGAGGACCTTGACTGTGATTTTCAGTTGACCGGGCGCTTCTATGGAGCGATCGGCAAAGAAAATTACGAAAGGCTAGCCCGTGATGCCGATGCGCTGCAAAAAAATCTTGGAATTGAATCCTATGCTGTTCCGTATGCGCAACAACGCGAGTATATCGGCACCGATTATTATCGCGGTGGATCGGTGCGAATGGATATCGGCGGCCTGCACCCAGCGAAATATCATGCTGAAATTCTACGTATCACATTGGCATCAGGAGCAGAAGTCCACTCGAATACCACAGTAAAGTTCATTGAACGGAGTGGCTCAGACTTCACAGTTTCAACGTCAACAGGAACGATTTCAGCTCGTCAGGTGCTGATCTGCACCAATGGCTATACTGACGGTTCTGATACCTTCTTGCGTCGCCGCCTGATACCGGTGCGGAGCCGTATCATCGCCACGGACGTGCTGCCTTCCGAACTAATGGCCCAGTTGATGCCTCGCCTCATGATGTGCGGCGAAAGCAAGATACTGGGGTTCTATTATCGGCCTTCACCGGATGGAAAACGCATTTTGTTGGGTGGCCGCGATGCATCACAATCAGGCGATCCCGAATTCCCGACAGCTATGCTGCGCAAAGGGCTCATGGAGATTTTCCCCGAACTTAGAAACACACGCATAACCCATAGCTGGTTTGGTAATGTCGCCATGCATCGCGACATGATGCCCCGCATTTTCGAGCACAAAGGTCTGACCTATGCCACAGGTTTCTGCGGTTCAGGAGTTGTCTGGGCCCCGTGGATCGGCAATCGCGCAGCTCATAAGCTTCTGAAAGACGATCAGGGAAAATCCGCTTTCGATTTCCGTCCGATACCCGCCATTCCTCTCTATGCCGGCAAACCTTATTTCATGCCGACAATCATCCAAGTATATCGCATACAAGATCGTATCGCGATGGCTCGTGCTACTCGATAACGCGGCAACTTTCCGTCTGAATTGCGAAGCATTCACTCCACAGGACGTGTGATGGCCTTTCTCATCCTTTCTTATTCAGAGCGCGTCGAGGTCTTTCGGCGAATATTCGCCCGTGACTTGCCGCAGATTAAATTTGCCAGTGACCCATCGCAGGTGGATTCGAAAGAAGTCCGCTATCTGATGACCTGGGATTTTCCCGAGAATATTCATGTAACATATCCAAACCTCGAAGCTATCTTTTCAGTTGGAGCAGGAATTGAACAAGTAGCTAGCAAGCCGCTGCCATCGAGGACGAAGCTTGTCCGCATGGTCGAGAGTGGCCTCACCAGCCTGATACGAGACTATGTTGTAATGAGCGTGCTTGCCCTGCACCGTAAATTGCCAGCTTATCTTGATCAGCAACGACGCCGTGAATGGAAAAGCCTGCCCTTCATATGGGCCGATCAGCGTCGAGTGAGCATTCTCGGACTGGGAGAACTCGGACTAGCGTCGATCAATGCGCTTAAGCCGTTCGGCTTTCAGCTGTCCGGCTGGAGTCGCACAACAAAGGCGCTTGAAGGGGTGCGGTGTTATCACGGTCCCGAAGGTCTCAAAAAAATGCTCAATGAAACCGACATTCTGGTGTGCCTTTTGCCATTGACGGCAGAAACCCGACACATACTGGATGCCGAGTTATTCGCTCAACTTCCCCGGGGTGCTGCCCTGGTCCAAGCAGGACGCGGCGGACATATGGATCAGGATGCGTTCCTTCGGGCCCTTGATTCAGATCATCTGGAAGCTGCGTTTATCGATGTCACCGATCCGGAGCCCCTGCCTGGCAACCATCCATTCTGGACACACCCCAAGATCGTTCTGACCCCCCATATAGCTGGCCATACAAGAGCCGAAAGCGCAGCTGAGGCAACAGTTGCCAATATTCGTTGCCTTCTATCCGGGGAAAATCCGGCAGGCCTATTCGACCCTCGTCACGGATACTAATGATCGAGAAAATATATTATATTACTTCTTATTTACATTGTTAAACAACTTATAAAGTAATTATAAAATACACGTCTAAAGAATATATGGAGTTTAATCTTTTTGAGAACACAAAATAGCACTTGGGAACCAACTAACAAAGGGGCCATCAGGCCCAAATAAAGAAGGATACTCACATGAAAATCGGGCAATTTGTCATGATGGCCGCCATCGTCCTGACTTCAGGTTTTGCTTCCGCTGAAACGCTGAAGGTCGGTTCAACTCCTACAGGCGTTCCCTTCACATATCTTGATGTCGACAAGAACGAGATCACCGGCATGATGGTTGATGTGGTGAAAGCTATCGGCAACCATGCCGGATTTGAGCCAGACGTTAAGTCGGTGGATTGGGTGTCACTGATCCCGGCGCTGAATTCGGGACGAATCGACATTATCGCGGCGGCAATGTCGATCACCGAAGAGCGAAAAAAAATAGTCGATTTTTCTGATCCGATCTTCCCCTACACCGAAGGCGTTGTGGTGCGCGCAGATGACAATACCGTTTATAGCCCCACGCTTACCGAAACGGCTGGCAAAGTAATTGGCGTCCAGCAAGGCACAAATTATCACAAGGCCCTGGAGCAGATGAAAGGAATTGGCGAAATCAAAGTCTACGAGAGCATCGCCGACATTATGCGCGAAGTCGAACTCGGACGGATCGTCGCCGGTGTCGCTGACCGCCCTATCATGGCCTATCAGATCGCTCAGGGAAAATTCCCGAAACTGAAGCTTGCCAATGGCTATGAATCGCAGATCTCGGCTCCACTCGGTCTGGCAATCGCCAAGGACCGCCCTGAACTTTTGAAACGCATCAATGCAGGTATTGAAACCATACGCAAAAATGGTGAACTCGACGCGCTGATTGCCAAGTGGAAACTGAATTGAGATGGGGCGTGAAGCATGGATAGTTTTATCCGAGACGCGCAAGCTTTCCTGCCCATCCTTTTACAAGGTGCCGCGACAACCATTGCTCTTGCCATAGCCGCTCTGGTAATTGCCACTGCTTTCGGCCTCATCCTGGCATTGATGCGCTATTCAGGAAATCCTATCTTATCTCTTATTTCCCGAGTGTTCATCAATACCGTGCGCGGAATCCCCGTACTTGTGCAGTTATTCTATATTTATTTTGTCTTACCTGAGTTCGGCATCGATCTCTCGGCTTTCCAAGCGGGTGCGATCGGTCTCGGCATCGCTTATTCGTGCTATATGGCGGAGAATTTTCGCGCGGGGCTGGAAGCGGTCGATAGAGGACAGCGGGAAGCGGCACAATCTATTGGTATGGGGTGGGGATTAATGATGCGGCGAGTAATCTTGCCGCAAGCAATCCGCACGGTTCTTCCACCATATGGAAACACCATGATAATGCTCTTGAAGGATACGTCTCAGGCATCTGTCATAACGGTGGCTGAAATGACATTCCAGGGCAAGGTGCTAGCTGCATCCACCTTCCAGAATATGACCGTCTATACATTGGTAGCAGGTTTATACCTGTGCCTCAGCGTACCGCTTCTCATCTTGGCTTGGTGGCTGGAAAGAAAGTTCGGCAAAAATGATTGAAATCAGAGATTTGCACAAACGTTTCGGCGACCTTGAAGTTCTCAAAGGGATAGATACTACTGTTGCTCAAGGAGAGGTGGTTTGCCTGATCGGCGCGTCGGGGTCGGGAAAATCAACCCTTTTGCGCTGCATTAATGGGCTTGAAACTTACGAGAGTGGCGAAATCACCTTTAGTGGAATTCACGTGGAGGCTCGTGATTCCTCAATTCGCGACCTGCGTCAGCAGGTCACGATGGTCTTCCAGCGCTTCAATCTTTTTCCTCACCGAACAGCGCTGGAAAACGTGATTGAAGGACCCATCTACGTTAAAGGCGAAAAACCCGCTGAAGCACGCAAATATGGCATGGAACTCTTGGAGCGTATGGGCCTTGCGGATAAGGCCGGGGCATATCCTCCTCGGCTTTCTGGCGGACAACAACAGCGCGTCGCAATAGCTCGCGCACTCGCGATGCGACCAAAGGCTATACTTTTCGACGAGCCGACCTCAGCGTTAGATCCCGAACTTGTCGGTGAAGTACTGGCTGCAATGCGCTCGCTCGCTGTCGAAGGAATGACAATGCTGATTGTCACCCATGAAATGGGCTTTGCCCGCGAGGTAGCAGATCGTGTTCTATTCATGCATGGAGGTCGAATTCTCGAAGAGGGCGCGCCCTCGGATATTCTTACCAATCCAAAAGAGGCACGAACGCGCGATTTTCTAAGCCGTATCCTTTGATTTCAGCGTGCTGACAAAACTATTTGTGTGCACGGTGTTGGTTTCCACGCGGAACTGAGCCGGTTTTTCCACCGAGAAGTGAGCCACGCCGGAGCAGTATCGCGAGAAATGGAGCCTTCCGCACGAATATCCCATGTTGGTGCCCAGCTACGCCGCAGCCCGATTGACCTGAGACCCAAGTGACGAGAACAGTGTTTCGTTGAGGCACTCGTCGCGGAAACTGCCGTTGAAGCTTTCCACGAAGCCGTTTTGCATAGGCTTTCCCGGCGCGATGTAATGCCACTCGACCCGGGTCTGCTGGCACCACCTGAGGATTGCCATCGAGATCAGTTCCGTGCCGTTGTCGGAGACAATCGTTCGAGGACGTCCGCGTTGGACCATGACGGTGTCGAGCTCTCGCGTCACACGCAGACCCGAGAGAGATGTGTCGGCGACCAGCGCCAGGCATTCACGTGTGAAGTCGTCAACAACGGCCAGGACACGGAACCGTCGTCCATCGGTGAATGCATCACTGACGAAGTCGAGGCTCCACCGTTCGTCGGCCCGTGACGGCAGTGCAATGGGCCGTCGGGTTCCCAAGGCCCGCTTGCGACCACCACGTTTGCGGACGGCAAGCTTCTCTTCCCGGTAGAGGCGACGCAGCTTCTTCAGGTTCATGACGATGCCCTGCCGATCCAGCATCACATGGATGCGGCGATAGCCGAAGCGACGGCGCACCGACGCGACCTGCCTCATGGCTTCGCGAATGGACGCATCATCGGGCCGAACGCTGCAATATCGCACGCTCGACCGATTCACGGCCAGGATTGCACACGCCCGGCGCTGGCTCACATCATGCTCTTCGCATACATGGGCCACCGCATCTCGCCTTGCGCCGGGCGTCACCATTAATGGGATGGTCCGCCTCGTCCTCCTGCCGCATCATGAGGCGGTCAAACCAGAGGAGGTTGCTATGCCTAAACGCAATGTGCCGCGTCCCGCGGCGGTCTATGGGATTGATATCGGGAAGAACATATTCCACGTCGTCGCGTTGGGAAGCGACGGTACGGTTGTCCAACGGGTTCGTTTCCGACGCGACACGCTGCTACAGTTCTTCGAGCGTGCGGCGCCGGCGATTGTCGGGATGGAATCCTGCGCAGGGTCTCAGTGGATTGCCAGGAAGATCCAGGCGCTCGGTTACAAGGTACGGCTGATCCCGGCTCAGTTTGTGAAGCCCTACGTCAAGTCCAACAAGAGTGACATCATCGACGCGGAGGCAATCGCCGAGGCCGCCACGCGACCAACGATGCGATTTGCCGCTCTCAAAACTGAGGAACAGACCGACCTGCAGGCCTTGCACCGGGTCCGTGATCAGATGATCGGCACGCGAACCCGCTTGATCAACCAGATGCGGGCGTTCTGCCTCGAATATGGTGTCGCGCTGCGGCAGGGTGCAAGTCTGTTCAAGCTTGACCTGCCCGAGGCCCTCAAGGATCCAGCAAACGATCTTTCGCCGGCAATGCGCAAACTGCTCGGCGATCTGTTTGACGATCTGCGTCAGTTGGAAAAGCGGATTGCTGATGTCACACGCGAGATCGAAGCGATCGCTGATCGAGAGGATGCTGCACGACGGCTGATGACAATCCCCGGAATCGGAGCTCTCGGTGCGACAGCACTGCTTGCTGCTATTGGAAACGGCAGACAGTTCCAGAAAGCGCGTGATCTGGCTGCATGGCTGGGCCTTGTGCCGCGAGAATACTCGACCGGAGGGAAGCAGAAGCTCCTCGGGATCAGCAAGCGAGGCAACCGATATGTCCGTAAGCTGCTGGTCCATGGTGCCCGATCCTGCTTCCGACACCTCGATCGAACAAGGGATCGACTGGGAAGCTGGCTGGATGGTCTCCAAGCCCGAATGCACCCGAACAAAGCTGTTGTCGCACTTTGGCCTGACCCCATAGGGTGGTCCGGTTTCAATCTTAGTTCATGATCGGCCTTGGGGCTATTGCCTGGGCAGATGACGGTGCTGCTCCGCTTGCTGGCGCAGGCCAGATGATGGCCTCGGG
>Ga0182741_1000340_pt1 | contig 71653 bp, 63 predicted proteins | sample eDN5th37CBELigOP_FD_128874 | JGI IMG/M metagenome (GOLD analysis project Ga0182741, IMG submission 128874) | Enriched Organic Plus compost microbial communities from Emeryville, California, USA - eDNA 5th pass 37_C BE-Lig OP (version 2) (version 2) ...
TCATGCTCGCTCAAAGAAATCCAGTACATTCTTGATGGAAGTTAATGGCTTAGAGCCATGAAACGACTTAATAATCTGAATTCCGTATCAATCAGGTCGCAAATCATATTGACGCGTTTCCGGGCGCCCCAAGGAACGCAAGACGGTGACTGAGCGGCTCTTCTGCCGCGGCGTCGGACCGCCCTGTTTCCGTCGGGAGCGCACGCTTCTTCTGCCTCCGGTTTTCACTGCGCATGGTCCGTGTTTCGGGCACGCACGATCACTCCGCAGACTGGCGCAGCCCTTCGTTGCGGTGTCACGGCGCGGCGTGCTACGGCTCGCGCGCGCAAGAGACCGGAGCAGGACGGTGCATAATACGAGGCCGCGAAAAACCTTCGCATTCGTCTCGGCCGGAACCCCGGAGGCCGACGTCGCGGCGCGCGATCTCACCGAGCGCTACGGGCAGACGGCATATGACGACGCGGACGTCATCGTGGCGCTGGGGGGCGACGGATTCCTGCTTGAAACGGTGCGCAGCACCATGGGAACCGGCAAGCAGGTGTTCGGCATGAACCGCGGCACCGTCGGCTTCCTCATGAACGAATACCGCCTCGACGACCTCCCCGCCCGGATCGAGGCGGCGGACGCGGAAACCATCAGGCCGCTGGAGATGGAAGCGCTGTCCGAGGACGGCCGCATCGCCTCCGCGCTCGCCATTAACGAGGTCTCCCTATTCCGCCAGTCCTACCAGGCCGCCAAGCTGCGCATCGCGGTCGACGGCAAGCAGCGCATGGAGGAGCTGATCTGCGACGGCATCATGGTTGCGACGCCGGCCGGCTCGACCGCCTACAACCTGTCGGCCCACGGTCCGATCCTGCCGCTCGACGCGCCGCTGCTCGCGCTGACGCCAGTCAGCCCGTTCCGGCCGCGGCGCTGGCGCGGCGCCCTGCTTTCCAACCGCTCGTCCGTGACGTTCGAGGTGCTCGAGCCCAGGAAGCGACCGGTAAACGCCGTCGCCGACCACACCGAGGTAAAGTCGGTGATCCACGTCACCGTGCGGGAATCCGCCGACCTCACCGCCACGCTTTTGTTCGATTCCGGCCACTCCTGGGACGAGCGGATCCTCGCGGAACAGTTCCGCTACTGAGCGGCATTGCAACCCTGCCACGCCGACACCACATGGTGAAATGGCGTGATCGGCAAAGACGCCTGAAAATATTGACAAAACCAGTCCGAATGCGTAACGCGGGCTTTAGTTCGCAACTGCGAAACCTTTGGCCCGGCCCCGGACCGCGCCCACCGAACAGAAAAGCTGCCAGATATCTTGTCTGAAGATACCATTTCCGCTCCCGAAGCGATGACTTTCGACAATCTCGGCCTGTCGGCCAAGGTGCTCGCTGCCGTCAAGGATGCGGGGTACACGACCCCTACCCCGATCCAGGCCGGCGCAATTCCGCATGCACTGCAGGGCAAGGACGTTCTCGGCATCGCCCAGACCGGAACGGGCAAGACGGCGTCCTTCGTCCTGCCGATGCTGACGCGGCTGGAAAAGGGGCGCGCCCGCGCCCGCATGCCGCGCACCCTCATTCTCGAGCCGACGCGCGAACTCGCCGCCCAGGTCGAGGAGAATTTCGTCAAGTATGGCAAGAACCACCGCCTGAACATCGCACTGCTTATCGGCGGCGTTTCCTTCGAGGAACAGGACAAGAAGCTCGAGCGGGGCGCTGACGTGCTCATCGCCACACCCGGCCGCCTTCTCGACCACCGCGAGCGCGGCAAGTTGCTGCTGAACGGCGTCGAGATTCTCGTCATCGACGAGGCCGACCGCATGCTGGACATGGGCTTCATCCCCGACATCGAGCGCATCTGCGAGATGATCCCCTTTACGCGGCAGACGCTGTTCTTCTCGGCGACCATGCCGCCGGAGATCACCAAGCTCACCGAGAAGTTCCTGCACGCGCCGGTCCGCGTCGAGGTAGCGCGCGCCGCCACGACCAACACCAACATCACCCAGCGGCTGGTCGCCTCCGGCAGCAAGCCCTGGGAAAAGCGGCAGATGCTGCGCGACCTGATCCGCGCCGAGGGTGACGAGCTCAAGAACGCGATCATCTTCTGCAACCGGAAGGTCGACGTGTCCGAGCTTTTCCGCTCGCTCATCAAGCACGACTTCGACGCCGGCGCGCTGCATGGCGACATGGACCAGCGCGCGCGCATGACGATGCTGACGAACTTCCGCGAGGGCCGCCTGAAGTTGCTCGTCGCCTCCGACGTCGCGGCGCGCGGCCTCGACATTCCCGACGTCAGCCACGTCTTCAACTTCGACGTGCCGATCCACTCCGAGGATTACGTTCACCGCATCGGCCGCACTGGCCGCGCCGGTCGCTCGGGCAAGTCCTTCACCATCGCGACCAAGGCCGACCAGAAATATGTCGACGCGATCGAGAAGCTGATCGGCGAGAAGATCGAGTGGCACAACGGCGACCTGTCGACGATCGTCGAGTCCCAGGCCGAAGCGCCCCGCCGCGAACGCGCGGGCACCCGCGGCCGCAAGTCGGGCGAGGAGCGGGCTTCCAGGCGCCGCGGCGGCGCGGCCCATGAGAGTCCCCAGCCGGCCGCGGCCGAGTCGGCGGTTGCCGCGCGCGGAAGCGAGGAAAAGCCGAGCCGGCGCGAGTCGATCCGTGCCGACAATGCGGCCCGCAAGGCCCAGTCGTCGAACCGCCAGGATCAGAAGCGTCCGCGTCACGAGCCGGAGGACGACGACGAGCCCGTCATCGGCTTCGGCCCCGACATGCCCGCCTTCATGATGGTGGCCGGCAAGGTCTGAGCCGGCGCGGGGCCCGCGTCATTCGCGAGGCCCCTTCAATCTGCCAACGCCTTATTGCGTCAGCGGCGAGATCTGGATCTCGACGCGGCGGTTCTGCGCCCTGCCCGCCTCGGTCGCGTTCGACGCAATCGGTCGCGTCTTGCCGAAACCGGTGACGGCGAAGCGCCGCGCATCCACGCCCTGGGCATTCAGATAGTTCGCGACCGCATAGGCGCGCCGCTGCGACAGGTCGAAGTTGTAGGCGTCGCTACCGGTCGAATCCGTATGACCGTAGACGTCCACCAGCGTCGAGCGGTAGCGCTGCAGCACCAGCGCGACGGAATTCAGCACCGGATAAAACTCTGGCTTTATGGCGTCCTGGTCGACGCCGAAGGTGACGTCGGACGGCATGTTCAGGATGATCTGGTCGCCGACGCGCGTCACGCTGACGCCGGTCCCGCGAAGCTGGGCGCGTAGCTCAGCCTCGTTCTTGTCCATCGTAGCGCCGATTGCGCCGCCGGCGAGCGCGCCGAGCCCCGCGCCGATCAGCACCGCATTGCGCTGCGCGGTCTTGCTGCCGCCGACGGCCAGGCCGGCCAGCGCGCCGAGACCCGCGCCCAGCGCCGCGCCACCGGCCGTGTTCGAGATCTTCTGCTCACCCGTATAGGGATCGGTCGTGCAGGCGCCGAGAAATGCCGCGGCCACCACCACGGCGACGATCTTCGTCTTCATCTATGAACCCTCTCCTGGTAGCCGCCCAGGACATGCGCGGCCGCGAATCCCTATACTTGCCGCTCTTAGCACAGAATGCGGCAAAAACCGGAGACCCGGCCACACGGTAGTGGGTACGTCGCAGCAACCTCTCAATAGGAGCGAGGCGGGACGAAGAGGCAGATCGTTCGCCCGTTGTCGGAGCCCGCGACGGAACACCAGTGATACTCTCCGTCAGGCGAGTTCTTCAGCCGCGCATCCTGATATCCGACGACCTCGCCGGTCCGGTCGATGACGTACCCATCCGGACGCTCACTGATCGAGGTCTGCGGTACCATCCGGCAGTCGTAGCCCGAGCAGCATGCGAACGGATAGCTCCAGCCCTCCGGTTTCGCGGCCGTAGGCAATGCATCATGCCCGAACGCTGCTCCGAGACCTGCCCCCCAGGAGCAGGCAATCGCCACGACGCCAATCTTCGCGGCCTCGAAGGTGCGTGCGATGAAATTAGGGGTATGATGACTGGAGAATCTGGCTGGCATGGCTCATTCCCGCGTCAGGATGATCAAGCACTGCTGCTTGCCCAACCCCGGAATGAACCATCCCTATTTCAGCCGGTCCGACGGCGTCACGCGTGCCAGCCGACTGAATCCTTTTGTCTCCTCCAACCTCGTAGGCTGGTACGATTCGACTTACCTTGCAAGGCGCTATGCCGCGCCGCACGCCTGCTTGTATGGCGGCGCGAAATCCACGTCTTGCAAAACCGAATGACTGACGGCTCGATCGGTTCCCGAACGGGAAAAAAGGTCACGTCAGTCGATGTCCGCAACCGCTTGGCCGGTGCCGCCCTCGATGCGATGCGACAGCGATGCTTCCATGAAGTCGTCGAGGTCGCCGTCCAGGACATCCGCCGGGCTTGTCTTCTCCACGCCCGTCCGCAAATCCTTGACCAGCTGGTAAGGCTGCAGGACATAGGAGCGGATCTGGTGGCCCCAGCCGATATCGGTCTTCGCCGCCTCGGTGGCGTTGGCAGCCGCCTCGCGTCGCTTCAGCTCCTCCTCATAGAGGCGCGAGCGCAGCATCTCCCACGCCTTTGCGCGGTTCTTGTGCTGCGAGCGCTCGGCCTGGCACGCCACCGCGATACCCGTCGGGATGTGCGTGATGCGCACCGCCGAGTCGGTCGTGTTGACGTGCTGCCCGCCCGCGCCCGACGAGCGGTAGGTGTCAATGCGAACGTCCGATTCCGGAATGACGATATCGATCGAATCATCGACGACCGGATAGACCCACACGCTCGAGAAAGAGGTGTGGCGGCGGGCATTGCTGTCGTACGGTGAGATGCGGACCAGCCGGTGAACGCCCGACTCCGTCTTCAGCCAGCCGTAGGCGTTGTGGCCCTTGACGAGGATCGTGGCCGACTTGATGCCGGCCTCTTCGCCGTCGTGCATTTCCAGCACTTCGACCTTGAAGCCGCGGCGCTCCGCCCAGCGGGTGTACATGCGCAGGAGCATGTTCGCCCAGTCCTGGCTTTCCGTGCCACCGGCGCCGGCATGCACTTCCAGATAGGTGTCGTTGGCGTCGGCCTCGCCGGACAGCAGCGTTTCGATCTGGCGCGCGCGAATCTCGCCCGACAGCGATCGGATCGCCGCTTCGGCTTCGGCAACGATCGATTCGTCGCCCTCTTCCTCGCCGAGTTCGATCAGCCCGACATTGTCCTCCAGCGCCTGGGAAAGTCCGCGGATCGCATTGATGCGGTCATCCAGTTCCTGACGCTCGCGCATCAGTTTCTGGGCTTCCTGGGCGTTGTTCCAAAGGGTGGGGTCTTCGGCGCGGTTATTCAGATACTCGAGACGCTTTAGGGACGCATCCCAGTCAAAGATGCCTCCTCAGCAGGGCGATCGCCTGCTTGATTTCGTCTACGAGCTTCTCGGTCTCTGCACGCATGGTCGCGCGTTGTCCTGTTCGAAAATTCGCGCGGAACATAGGGAGGCAGGACGCCTCTGTAAAGCGCGACGACCGACGAACTGACCCAGCAGGCCCGCTCTGTCGGGTTGACGCAGCGTCCGTGGCATTTGCCTCGAATTTTCGACGAAATCGGTACGCGATCTGAACGATCCGGAAACCATAAACGGATTGGTAACGGCCCGAGCCTACTGTCTCCCCGGAGCATGAACCTTTGCGGCTCCGAGAGTTCAAGAACAATATCAAAGGGTGTGCCGTGCGTCCCACGACAGCGACCTCATTCCTGCGTCTTTCCTTCCCCTTCAGGCTCTTTCTGGCTTCGCTGCTGGTGGTAGGCGTCGGCTCGCAGGTTCAGGCCGCGCAAAACCCGCGGCATGCGGCCATCGTCGTCGACGCCAACACCGGCGAGACGCTCTACTCATCGAACGCCTCAGCCCGCCGCTACCCGGCCTCGCTGACGAAGATGATGACCCTATACATCACCTTCGAGGCGCTAGCGGCCGGCAAGATAAAGACCACGACCAAGATTCCGTTCTCGGCTCAGGCTGCGGCCCAGCCGCCGACCAAGCTCGGCGTCGGCGCAGGCAAGTCGATCACCGTCGAGACGGCGATCCTCAGCCTGGTGACCAAGTCGGCCAATGACGCCGCAGCCGCGCTGGGCGAATATTTCGCCGGGTCCGAAGCGGCCTTCGGGCGAATGATGACGGCCAAGGCGCGCAAGCTCGGTATGGACTCGACCGTTTTCCGCAACGCGTCGGGTCTTCCCGATCCCGGCCAATTCACGACGGCGCGCGACATGGCGACCCTCGGAATTGCCCTGCGCGAGCACTTCCCGCAGTACTACCACTATTTCTCGACGCGCGCATTCACCTTCGGCCGGCAACGCCTGGCCAACCACAACCGGCTCCTCGGCCGGGTCCAGGGTGTGGACGGCATCAAGACCGGCTTCACCCGCGCCTCCGGCTTCAACCTCGTTACCTCGGCGACCGACGGCAAGCGCCGCATTGTTGCCGTCGTCATGGGCGGCACCAGCGGGGCCAGCCGGGACGACGAGATGGCAAGGCTGGTCACCACCTATCTGCCCAAGGCCAGCATGCGCAAGGGCGGCCCGCTGGTCGCCAAGGCAGGTCCGACGCCGGTCAAGAAGCCTGCCGGCGCCCTGCCTGTCGACGACGTGCCCACCCCGGCATTCCGTCCGGACGGCGACGAGGTCGTGGCGGCGTTCGCCGAAACGGGCGAGACTGCGGAGCCCGTCGCCGCCGCCGCTGCCGCGATCTCCGTCCCGCGGCCGTCGGAACCCGTTCCGTCGCAGAAGGGCGACTGGGTCGATGTCGACCAGATCAAAACCTCCTCCGTCGAGCCGGGCGGCTGGGTTGTCCAGGTTGCATCCTCGCCGAGCCAGAAGGAGGCCACGGCCGTACTCTGGACCGTTGCCCGAAAGGCCGGATCGGTGCTGGCTTCCGCTTCCGCCTATACGGTGCCGTACGAGAAAGACGGCGTCACCTATCACCGCGCCCGATTCGCCGGTTTCGAGTCCAAGAAGGCGGCGCAACGTGCCTGCTCGCAGCTGCAGAAGCAGAACATCCACTGCTACGCGGTGATGAATTGAGCTGCGTCCCTCGAATTGTCCTGCGTTAGGGAGATCAGCCTTGTTTGGCGAGAAGGATAGCCTTGGCTTCATCGATCCGCGCCGCAAGAAGCGACTCGCTGGCAATGCGCGTATCGAGGCGCTCAATCAGGCGGCGGTGCGCCTTTCGGATGTCCGCCGAGGAGGCCCCCGCTTCAAGACCAAGGATCTTGTAGGCCTCCTCCTCAGTCATGGCGCCCGCACCTGGCGGGCCTCCCAGCCGCGAGCCAGCGTTCGCCTGCGCGTGCAGACGCCAGACGGGAAAGCGGCCATCAAGATACGCTTCTAGGAGTTGGCTGCTCTCCGGGTCGCTGCGCAGGTCCTGATGGACATCGAGAAGCTCGGCAAGCGTCAGCGTGCTCAGCCGGCGATCGAGATACCGTCCGGCCAGTACGAGACCATCCAGCTCGCCATCAATGAGTTCCATCTCGATTGCCGCGGACCGCACCGAAGCGCGCGATGGGATCGGGATCTTGCGCTGACGCCCTCCGCGACGGGACTGGACCGCCAGCCACAGCAGCCCCAGCGCCGCCAGAGGCACCCCGAAGCCTGCCCGTCCCGCCGCGACGAGGGCCAAGCCCACCGCTCCCAGCCCCAAGGGGCCGGCGAGACGCAAGAGACGGACAATTGCTGCCGGGTCCGAGTACAAGACCACCCGTGCGACCAGCAGCAATCCCAGTACGCCGAGACCTACCGCCAGAACGATCGTCATGTGCCAATTCCACTCCGGGTTCGGCCGGGGTGCATCCGGACATCGCAATACGGGTAATATAATAAGCAAAACGGCCGGCGCCCGTCGACAAGACGGTGCCACGCGACTTGTATCCGTCGCGTCGATGTGAGCCCTGGTAAGCTTCGAGGAAGTCTAGAGCAGGCCGAGTTCCGCGAGTTCCTGCCTCAGCTGCGGCGGCAGCGCCATTTGCGCCGCGCTGGACGATCCGAGATCCCGGGGCGCATCGGCTTCCTTGAGATAGCGCCAGCCCTGGAAGGCCCGGCGCGGCTGCCACTCGGTACGGATCACCTTCGGCTCGAGCACCAGGTGGCAGCGGCCGATGCCCTCGTGATCGACGAACGGACGGATGTCCAGTACGCGCTGGCGGCACTGAACCTGTGCCTTGATGACCCAGTAGAGCGATCCGCCGTCGAGCAGCTCGGCGGTCCGCGTCGGCACCATGCGAGTCGTATGGAACTGCTCGGCAGGCTCGCCCGCCCTGCGGCGCTCGTCCAGGCGGAAGGCGATCCATTCCTCCAGGTCCTCGACGCTATCGCAGCCCACACAGAGCTTGATGAGATGAAGCGGCATGTCTTCTGGATGGACCCGTACGACAGGAGCGTCAACAGCGGCGTGGCTTGTCCACAGCCGCCACTCAGCACTCCACGACGTTGACGGCGAGGCCGCCGAGGCTGGTTTCCTTGTACTTCTCATTCATGTCGAGGCCGGTCTGGCGCATCGTCTCGATGGCTGCGTCGAGCGGAACGAAGTGCTTGCCGTCGCCCTTCGTGGCCAGCGACGCCGCCGTCACCGCCTTCACAGCGCCCAGCGCGTTGCGCTCGATGCAGGGAACCTGCACCAGTCCGGCCACCGGGTCGCAGGTCATTCCGAGATGATGCTCCAGCGCGATCTCGGCGGCGTTTTCCACCTGTTCGGGCGTGCCGCCCATCACCGCCGCCAGGCCAGCCGCTGCCATCGCCGAGGCGGATCCGACCTCGCCCTGGCAGCCCACTTCCGCCCCGGAGATCGACGCGTTGTGCTTGATGATGCCGCCGACCGCAGCAGCCGTCAGGAGGAAGTCGTGGATTCCTCGTCGGTCGGCGTCGATGTGGAATTGCTGCCAATACCGAAGGACAGCCGGAATCACTCCGGCCGCGCCGTTGGTGGGTGCAGTCACCACCCGGCCGCCGGCGGCATTCTCCTCGTTCACGGCCATGGCGTAGACCGATAGCCAGTCATTCGCCAGCAGCGGGTTGGGGCGATTCTGGCGCCACTCTTCCTCAAGCTTCTCGTGGAGCATGCGGGCGCGACGGCGAACTTTCAGCCCGCCCGGCATCACGCCCTCCTGCCTGAGCCCGCGCTCGATGCAGCTGCGCATGGCGTCCCAGATCGCGTCGAGGCCGGCATTCAGTGCCTCGGGTTCCATGCGGGCCTCCTCGTTGGCCCGCTTCATCTCGGCGATGCTGAGCCCGCTGCGCGCCGCCATCTCCAGCATCTCGGCCGCCGTGGCAAAGGGATAGGGAACGCTGCCCCCCTGCCCTTTGTCCGGCTTGCCCTTCATGCGCTGCAGTTCTTCTTCCGAGACGACGAATCCGCCGCCGATCGAGTAGTAGACGCGCCTTAGAATGAGGTGGTCGTCGGTGTCGTAGGCGTAGAAGGTCATGCCGTTCGCGTGACCAGGCAGCGGCGTCTTGCGGTCGAGCACCAGATCGCGTGCGGGATCGAAGCGATAGGACGGGTGGCCGGGCGGGTTCACCTGCTTCGCCGCGACGATTGCAGCGACCTGCGCATCCGCCTTGTCGGGATCGACGGTCGTCGGGGTCTCGCCGGACAGCCCGAGAATCACCGCGCGATCCGATCCGTGGCCGATGCCGGTGAAGGCAAGCGATCCGTGCAGGCTGGCGCCCACGCGGCCAACCTTCGTACCCGCCGGGCGTGGCCAGTCGTTTCCGCCGATCTCGTCAAGAAAGCGCCGCGCCGCCGTCATCGGCCCCATCGTATGGGAACTCGACGGGCCGATGCCGATCTTGAACAGGTCGAATACGGAAAGGAACAAGGCGATACTCCTGCGCAGAAGGCGAAGCGCGGCCGACTATCGCGCCGGTTCGCCGTGCCGGGCTAGCCCCGTTACGACGAATGCCGTCGCGGCGCCACCGGCAGGCCGTCAGCCCGGCCCCCTTGGAGGACAGGCTCGTCCCCAACTTTGACGCAGACGGGGCGGCGGGCATGTCCTAAGATTGCGATGCAGTAACGGCCAGGCCACGAGGTTCGGCATGAGGCATCTCGCACGCTCGTTCGCGATCCTGATGATCGTCCTCGGCGCCCTGAGCGCTCTGGCTGGCAGCGCCGCCGCGCAAACCGTTCAGGCGGGATGCGTCTTCGAGGCCGCGGGCGACGGACGCCAGATCCTGCACTGCCAGCGCAACGTCACCATCACGCTGGAGCGCGGCGCACGCTTCTCGCTCGCGGACCGCGATTCGGACGGCAACGCCGATGCCCTGCTGCTGCGCTACAAGGCTGCCTTGGTCGATTCTCCGCCGGGCAGCCACTTCCAGGTCGTGACCCCGCAGGCAATCGCGGCGGTGCGCGGAACTCGCTGGGCCGTGGACGTCGGCTCCGGCAAGACCGCGGTATTCGTGGAGCGGGGCGGGGTCGGAGTGCAGCGGACGACAGGCGGGGCCGGGGTCGTGCTCGGCCCTGGCGAAGGTGTCGACGTCGAAGCGGGCGGCGGGCCGCTCACAGTCCGTACCTGGGGCGCGCCTCGCATCGCCGCCCTCATGGCACGCCTCGGCCAGTAAGGCTCTCATGAGCGGGCGTAGGCTAAGGATCTGCGTCGCGCTGCTGTTCTCCGCTCTCTGGGGCACCGCGCTGGGCTGGCAGCACTGGCGCGGCAACGGGTGGCTGCTCGATCGGCTTGAAGCCACCATGACGGACTTCCGCCTCATGCTGCGCGGCAGCCTGCCGTCGCCTTCCACCGTGTCGATCGTTGCCATAGACGACGAGGCGGTCCGCCAAGCTGGCGGCTTTCCGCTCCCGCGAGCCGTCTTGGCGCAACTCGTGCAGCGGATCGCCGAACTCCAGCCGAAGGCGATCGCGTTGGACCTGCTGCTGCTCGACCCCGGCGCGCCGGACGACGACGCAGCGCTCGCGCGAACGCTGGCCGCCACGCCGAGCGTGATCGGGGCCGCCGCCGTGTACACCACCGGCGTGCAGACGTTGCAGGCCGGCGACGGCCCCTTAGCGCAGATCCCCATCTCTGACCGCCTGCTGCTGCCGCTGCCGCGCTTCGCCGAAGCCGCCGAGATCGGCATCGTCAACGTGATGACCGACAAGTCTGGGACCCCGCGCGCCTTTCCCATGCTGTTTCGCACAGCGGACGCCATTTATGCGGCCATGCCTCTGCAGGCGGCGACCGTGGCGACACTAAGCGATCCGGTGATCGCGCACGACGGCATCGAGATCGCCGGCCGTTTCGTGCCCACCGATCTCGGCCAGACGCTGCCCCTCAACTTTTACGGCCCGCAAGGAACCATAACCACGGTTAGCGCCGCATCGGTACTGGCCGGCAGCTTTCCGGGAGACATGCTGCGCGACCGGGTCGTGGTGATCGGCGCGACGGTAACGGGCGGCGGTGACGTCTTTCCGACTCCGTTCGACCCGGTCCTGCCCGGTGTCGAAGTGATCTCGACCGCGATCGCGAACCTCCTGCAGGGCGATGCACTGGAACGAGACAGAACCGTACGCCTGATCGACGCCGCCACGGCGGTCGTGCTTCCGGTGGTCCTGGTCGGGTTGCTGGCATGGCGGCGCAGCGCCCTCGGCTTCGCGGTGATCCTGACGGTCGCGCTGATCTGGCTCGGGTCGAACATCCTGGCCTTCCAGCACAACATATGGCTGAGCCTCGCCCTGCCGATGGCGGCCGCGGGGCTACCGCTCCTCCTGTTCGGGTTTGCCGAGATCTGGATCGATCGGCGTGACGCCCAGTTCTTCGCCAACCAGACGCGTCTCCTGCAGCGGTTCCAGGCGCCGGCGCTGGCGGATTATCTCGCCACCAACCCGACCTTCCTCGAACAGCCGGTCCGGCAGGAAGCCGGCATCCTGTTCATCGACCTGACGGGCTTTACCGGACTGAGCGAGGTGCACGGCCCCACGGTCGTGCGCGAGGTGCTGAACAGCTTCTACCCCATCGTTGAAGCTGCGGCCGTCGAATGCCGCGGCATCATCACCAGCTTCGCGGGGGATGGGGCCATGCTGGTCTTCGGGCTGCCGGCGCAATCCGAGGCCGACGCCGCGAACGGAGCGCGCTGCGGTGTCATGCTAGCGCAGTCCACCCGTGCATGGATCGCCACTCTCCCCCCGGACATCGGCTCTCTCATCAGCGTCAAGATCGGCGCCCATTACGGGACGGTGGTGCTCTCGCGCCTCGGTGGGAACCAGCAGCAGATCACCGCCACCGGCGACACGGTGAACGTGGCGAGCCGCCTGATGGAGGTGGCAGCCCGGGAAGGCGCCGATTTCGCGATCAGCGACGACCTCCTGGCGAAGGCGGGAGCGGACAGTGGCCCAACGCGCTTCGGCACGCTACGTGGCCCGCGGAGGCGACAGATTCGGGGTCGCGCCGAGCCGCTGCAGGTCTGGTTCTGGTGGATGGAGCAACAGGACGACCGCCCCGGAAGCCGCAGCCAGCAGCAGGGCTAGGTCCTGACCCGAGGCAATGCCTGCTGATTTTTGCCGGGCGGAACGGCTATTCGGCCGCGCCGGCGACGTTCTTGACGGCGCCTTCAGTCGCATTGACCGTGTTCGCCGCGTCCCTGCCGACGCCTCTTATCGTATTGGCACACCCGGCGGCCGCCAAGGCACCACAAAGCACCACCAACGTCGCTAGTCGCTGCAGATTCATGGCTCGGCCTCCGGCATTGGATATCGCCTTCAACCGTCCAAACGCTCCCTGGTTCCAAGGAACGCACGGATTCCGGCCATCTTGCGCACCGGCCATGGTGTTCCCCTGTGGGGACAGCGCCCGGCACAGGTAGCAAAACGTCCACCATAGGCGAGGTAAATTATTGAGTTTATTGGTCGGAGTGGCAGGATTCGAACCTGCGACCCCCTGATCCCAAATCAGGTGCGCTACCAGGCTGCGCTACACTCCGGCGCCAGCGGGAGTCGCGTGTCACGCGAACCGCTTGAGGATGCACGCCGCTAACACGTCCCCGGGGCGGGCGCAACATCGACGAGTGTGGGGATTCGCGTTCGGCCTCTTCTGGGCCAGGCGGTTTGTGCTAGGGTGTCGGCCGCATCTGGGAGGATATGCAAAGCATGCAGGTTCGGCACTTCGACCGGCTCGGCAATGGCGGGCTGGATTTCACGGAACTCGGCTTCGGTACGGCGCCCCTCGGCAATCTCTACCGCGCCGTCCCCGACGACGAGGCGGACGGGGTCCTGGCAAAGGCCTGGGAGACCGGCGTGCGATATTACGACACGGCGCCGCTCTACGGGCTCGGTCTTGCGGAAACGCGGCTGAACCGCTTCCTGCGCGGGAAGCCTCGGGATTCCTACGTGCTCTCCACCAAGATCGGACGCGTCCTGAAGGTCTGCCCGCCCGAGGAACGTACCGGCATCGGCAAGTTCTTCGACACGCCGTCGCGCCGCGAGGTCTACGACTACGGGTATGACGGCGTAATGCGTTCGTTCGAGGCGTCGCTGGAGCGGCTCGGCGTGGACCGCATCGACGTGCTCTTTGCGCATGACGTCGACATCTTCACCCACGGGACGAAGGAGGCGTCGGACGCGCGCATCGAGGAGCTGATGACGTCCGGCTACAAGGCGCTCGTGTCGCTGCGTGACCAGGGCGTCGTCAAGGCGATCGGCGCGGGAATCAATGAGTGGCAGGTCGCCCAGACGCTCGCCGAGCGCGGCGACTTCGACATCTTCCTGCTCGCCGGCCGCTACACGCTTCTCGAGCAGGAATCGCTGGATACGTTCCTGCCGCTGTGCGAATCGCGCGGCATCGGCATCGTGCTCGGCGGACCGTACAACTCTGGCGTGCTCGCGAGCGGCCCGAAGCCGGGCGCCTATTACAACTATGAGCCGGCGCCGCAGGCGATCCTCGACCGGGTGGCGCGCATCGAGGCGGTTTGCCGTCGCCACGGCGTGGCATTGATCGAGGCGGCGCTGCGCTTCCCGCTGGCGCATCCCTGCGTGCTTTCCGTGATTCCAGGCGGCCAGAGAGTGTCGGAAGTCGAGGCGAACCGGCGACTGATCGACGCCAAGGTGCCCGCGGCTCTCTGGGAGGACCTCAAGGCCGAGGGCCTGCTCCATCCCAAGGCACCGACAGGCTAGGCCATGGTGGGAAAGGTCCAGCCCGTATCCGCGCTCGCCGAACCAACGCTCGATAATTGGGACGATGCCTACGCCAATCGCGCCCACATCCCGGGCGCGCAGGGCTATGTCGAGCGCTGGCCGAAGACCGCAGCGGCGTTTCGCGCCCTGCCCGAGCGCCAAGGCCGGACGCAGCTCGGCATCCCCTACGGACCGCACGGCCGGCAGCGCTTCGACCTGTTTCTGCCGGCCGGCGCGCCCGAGGGGCTGCTGGTCTTCGTGCATGGCGGCTACTGGATCAACTTCCACCGGGATTTCTGGTCGCATCTGGCCGCCGGCGGGCTGGCCCACGGCCATGCTGTCGCCATCCCCTCCTATCGCGTATGCCCCGAGGTGCGGATAAGCGACATCGTGCAGGACGTCGCTGCGTCGATCATCACAGCCGCGGACCTGGTCCCCGGCCCGATCCGCCTGGCCGGGCACTCGGCGGGCGGGCACCTCGTGGCCCGCATGGTCAGCGAGCCCTCGCCGCTGCCGCCAAACGTCCTGCGCCGGATCGCAGGCGTGACGTCGATCTCCGGCGTCCACGACCTCGCGCCCCTGCGCAGGCTCGCGCTCAACTCGACGCTGCGGATCGACGCCGAGGAGGCGGCGACCCAGAGCCCGGTGAAACTGCGCCCCGTCAAGGGAATCGCCACCCACTTTTGGGTCGGCGGGCTGGAACTGCCCGAATTCCTGCGCCAGACGGCGATGATGGGCGAGGCCTGGGGTGCCGGGACAACCGTGGAGGCCGGACGGCACCATTTCGATGTGACCGACGGCCTCGCCGATCCATCGCACGGGCTGGCGCGGACGGTCCTGGGGCTGTAGAGCGCAGCCATTCGACCGATTGCTTTCAGGAGACAGCCATGCGCGCGGTTTTCGTTCAGCTCCAGTGCGTTCCAGGCAAGACCTACGAGGTCGCCGACGAACTCTACGAACGCGAGGTGGTGTCGGAGCTGTATTCGACGAGCGGCGAGTATGACCTGCTCATGAAAATCTACGTCGATGACGACATCGATATCGGCCGTTTCGTCAACGAGAACGTCGCCAACATCCCGGGTATCGTCCGCTCCCTGACGACGCTGACTTTCAAGGCATTCTGAGCCTCAGCCTGCGGTCCTCTCGGCGCGTCGGGCCGCGAGCTGCCGCATGGTGGCGACGCGCCGCCGGAAGATCTCGTTGCGCATGGCCAGCAGGTCGAGCGTGACGAACATCAGCGTGAATCCGATCGCCATCGTCAGCAGCGGCCACAGAAGGCTGGGATGGATGGTCGGTCCGTCGAGGCGGATCACCGAAGCGGGTTGGTGCAGCGTGTTCCACCAGTTCACCGAGAACTTGATGATCGGCAGGTTGATGACGCCGACCAGCGTCATGATGGCGGCCGCGCGCGCCGCCCGGGTCGGGTCATCGATCGCGCGTGTCAGCGCAATCAGCCCGAGATACATCAGGAAGAGCACGAAGACGGAGGTCAGGCGCGCGTCCCACACCCACCAGGTTCCCCACATGGGCTTTCCCCAGATGGAGCCGGTCAGCAGGGCCAGCGCCGTGAAGGTCGCACCGATCGGCGCAGCCGCCTTCAGGGAAACGTCGGCCAGCGGATGGCGCCACACCAGCGTGCCGACCGCCGACACCGCCATCACCCCGTAGCAAAACATGGACAGCCAGGCGAACGGCACGTGGATGTACATGATCCGCACCGTGATGCCCTGCTGGTAGTCCTCCGGCGCCGCGAAGGACAGATAGAAGCCGACCGCGAGAACCGCGACCGTCAGCACCGCGAGCCAAGGCACCAGCCGATCGACGAGCGCGACGAACCGCGTGGGATTCGCAAGATCCCATAGGGGAGACAGGATGCCAGTGGCCCTTCGGGCCTCGATGTCGCTCATGGCACCAGTCTTAATGTCGGGTGCGACACGCGTCCATGGGACTCGCTGGCACAGGCATTGAGCCGCCGCCACTCACGACAACCGGAGGCGACGACATTCAGGCCCATGCAAGGGGCACCCGGCCGGCAGGTCGCCGGCCGGGTCCATTCCGGATCAGTCCAGCGGGATCGGCGCGTACTTGCCGTCGTGCCACTGGTTGATGTCGTAGCTGGCGTTCTTCAGGTCGCCCTTCTCGTCGAAGACGACCTCGCCGACGACGGTGCTGATCGGCTGGCCGTTCTTGAGCGCTTCGGCCACCTTCATCGGATCGTCGGTGCCGGCCCGCTTCACGCCTTCGGCAATCGCCTGGATGACGGCGTAGGAGAACAGGGTGAAGCCTTCCGGCTCGAAACCGTTCGCCTTGATCTTCTCGACCGCTTCCTTGGCTTCAGGCTTGGACTGGGGATCCGACGGGAACACGAACATGGTGCCCTCGCCCGCCGGGCCCGCGATCTGCCAGAATTCCGGCGAGGCGATCGAGTCGGGCATGATGAGCTGGAACTTCAAGCCCTGTTCCGCCGCCTGGCGGAGGATCAGGCCGGCCTCCGGATGGTAGCCGCCGAAATAGACGACATCCACCTTCAGGTCCTTCAGCTTGGTGACGAGGGCGGAATAGTCCTTCTCGCCGGCATTGATGCCCTCGTAGGCGACTTCTTTCAGACCGCCCGCACCCATGGTTTCGCGAACGGCATCGGCGATACCCTGGCCGTAGGCGCTCTTGTCGTGCAGGATGGCGACGTTCTTGCCAGCGTATTTCTTGGCGATCCACGGACCGATGAAGGCGCCCTGAGCGTCGTCACGCGTGTAGAGGCGCATGATCGTCGGCCAGCCATTGGCCGCTGCATCGTCGGTGAGCAGCGGGTTCGACGAAGCGGGGCTCATCATCAGCACGCCGCTCTCCGCATAGACGGCCGAAGCCGGGATGCTCGAACCCGAGCAGGCATGGCCGTCGACGAACTTGATGCCCTCGGCAGCGATGCGGTTGGCAACCGATACGGCCTGCTTGGGGTCGCAGACGTCGTCCTGCAGAGAAAGGACGATCTGGCGACCGTCGACGCCACCGGCGGCGTTGATCGCCGCGGCGGCCGCCTCGGCGCCCTGCTTGAACTGGTCACCGATGGTGGCAAGCTGACCGGTCAGCGGCCCCGCAACCGCGATGGTGAGGTCGTCAGCCAGGGCCGCGTTCGCCCCGAGAGCCAGCGCAGCAACACCGGCTGCGAAGATAGCGCGGAATCTCATTTTCAAAATCCTCCGGACATAGAGGGGCGTTCTCCGCCCGGCTCTCTGCCTAGCCTACGGCCGCGGATTGCGCCACCACCAACGTAGCTGGACCAACTCAATGGCCGGGGGATGGGGCGTTTTGTCGTCAGAATTCTACTTCGAGCTCGATGATCTCGTCCGGTTCGGCCAACGCGCCTGCGGTCCATTCCTGCATCAGCGCCCAAGCGAAGACGGTTTCGCAGTAGGAGGATAGCCGGGCGTCCAGTTCCACCGCATAGGTGCGGAAGCGGGTACAGACAGGCGCATACATGGCGTCCGCGATCGTCGGCCGCTCGCCGAACAGCCAAGGGCCCCCGTAGCGATCCAGGCATTCGTTCCAGATGGTGCGGATGCGCTCGACGTCCGGGCGCGCGCCGGAAAAGATCTTGAAAGCCTTGTGTCGCGCCTTGAGGTTCATCGGCAGGGCCGAGCGAAGGTTGTGGAAACCGGAGTGCATCTCGCCGCAAACCGAACGGCAGTGCGCCCGCGCGACGCGCTCCTCCGGCATCATCCGCATGTGCGGGAAGGTCTCGTCCAGGTATTCGGCGATCGCCAGCGTGTCCCACACCGTCGCGCCGTCATGGGTCAGGCGCGGGACCAGCACCGAGGGCGCGAGCAGCAGCAGTTCCTGGCGGTTGGCGGGATCCTCGGGATCGACGCGCTCCTCGTCGAATTCCAGCCCCGCCAGCCTGCACAACAGCCAGCCCCGCAGCGACCAGGACGAGTAGTTCTTGGAAGATATCGTCAACGTCGCGCGTGCCATTGCCTTCCGGTCCGTCATCCACGTTCGGCAACAATCTTCTCGCAATGCAGCAAAAATTGCACTAGCAGTTTTGCAACGCGGAAGACGGGACGAGCCTTGCTCTACCAGACCTACCAGTTCCAGGATGACCTCATCGCACCCGTGAGGCATTGGGCGAGACTGCTGCAAGCCACGGTGTGGCCGACATTCTTCGATGCGGTCAATCCGTTCGGCAAGGCCATGTCGGCCGCGCTGGAACTGATCTCACGCTTCGAACTGACGCATGTGCGGCCGGACTTCCGCATCGAGAGCGTGCCCGTCGGAAACAGGACCGTCCCCGTCAGGATCGAGACGGCGCTGGACCTGCCCTTCGGCAAGCTCCTGCACTTCGTGAAGGACATCGACACGCCGCAGCCGCGCGTGCTGGTGATCGCGCCGCTCTCCGGTCACTTCGCGACGCTGCTGCGCGGCACCGTCGAGACGCTGCTGCGCGACCACGACGTCTACATCACCGACTGGGCCAATGCGCGTGACGTGCCGCTGTCGGCCGGCCGCTTCGGCGTCGAGGACTATGTCGACTACATCATCCGCTTCCTGGAGCAGATCGGGCCAGGAGCGCACATCCTGGCCGTCTGCCAGCCCTGCGTGCAGGCGCTGGTGGCCGTGTCGGTGATGTCGGAGGACCGCCACCCTGCCACGCCGCGCAGCATGACCCTGATGGCCGGACCCATTGACCCGCGCGAGAGCCCGACCGAGGTGAACGAGTTCGCCGTCGCGAAATCGCTTTCCTGGTTCCAGCAGTCGGTGATCTCGCGCGTTCCCGACCGCTATGCCGGCCGCGGCCGTGGCGTCTATCCCGGCTTCCTGCAGCTCGTCGCCTTCATGGCGATGAACATCGACCGCCACAGGATCGCGCATCGCAAGCTCTACGAGCACCTCGCCCGGGGCGAGCACGAGGAAGCCCGGAAGATCAAGACCTTCTACGACGAGTATTTTGCCGTGATCGACCTCACGGAGGAATTCTACATCGAGACGATCGACCGCATCTTCCAGAAGGCCGAGCTGGCGACCGGCGACTTCACCTACAAGGGCCGCAAGGTCGATCCGGGTGCCATCCGCCACACGGCGCTGCTGACGGTCGAGGGCGGCCGAGACGACATCTGCGCGCTGGGGCAGACGGCCGCCGCCCACGACCTGTGCCGGTCGCTGCGCCCGCACCTGAAGCGCCATCATCTGCAGGCCAATGTCGGCCACTATGGCGTCTTCAACGGCAAGCGCTGGGAACGCGAGATCTATCCCGTCGTCCGGAACATGATCCTGGCCGTCGAGTAGGCCGCGACCTGTCGCCGGACGGGACGGCGATATCGGAAGCAGCGCCGGAAGCCTCCCATGCAGGTCCTCCCCTCGCCCGACTGCCAACCGATTGCCGCTACACGTATTTCCGCCAGTTGTGCTCTTCCTTGAAGCCCAGCACCTCACGGATCTTGCGGTTCGACAGCGGCGCTTCCCATTCGCCCATCGGCCGGGTGATCGGAGTGTTCGGCGCCCAGCGTTTCAGGAACTGCTCGGTCGGTTCGTTCGCGGTGATGGTGTCGTTGGTGGCGTTGAACACCTGGAAGCCAAGACCGTCCTTCTCGAGGCACAGGTGCACGATCTGCCCGAGGTCGCGGGCGTCGATGTAGCTCCAGGCGTTGCGCTTCCTCAGCGGCGGGTTCTCGGCGTAGGTCTTGAACGGACCGTACTCGTGCGGCTCGATGACGTTGCCGATACGCAGCGCATAGATGTCCGCGCCGTAGCGCATGGCGAAGGCCCGCGCCGTCTTCTCGTTGACCAGCTTGGACAGTCCGTAGGAGTCCATCGGGTCGACGTCGTAGTCCTCCTCCAGCGGGAAGCAGTGGAAGTCCTTGTCGCCCTCGGCGAAGCAGACGCCGTAGGTCGTCTCGCTGGAGGCAATGACGATCTTGCGGATATCGAGCTTCACCGCCGCCTCGATGACGTTGTAGGTCGAGACGACGTTCTTCTGGAACGTGACGTTGTCCGGCTCGATCAGCACGCGCGGGATCGCGGCGAAATGAACAACCGCGTCGACCTTCCTCGGCCCGCCGGGCGTCTCGTATCCCTGGAAGCCGAAGTGCATCGACAGCGCGTTGAACACCTGGCCGCTGTCGGTGACATCGGTGATCAGCGTGTTGACGCCTGGGCAGTCGAGCGGCTTGAGATCGAGGTTGAGAATCTCGTGTCCCTTGGCCTTCAGCCACGGAACGACGTGGCGGCCGGCCTTGCCCGAGCCGCCTGTAAACACGATGCGCATACCGGATCTTTCCTCCTGGTCAGCCGATCCGTCGCCAAGTCTATAACCGCGCCATGCGGTTCCAGGCATCCAGCCCCGCGATCTTGTAGGCCTCGGCGAGCGTCGGATAGTTGAACGTGTTGTTGACGAAGAAGTCCACCGTCCCGCCAAGGTTGATGACGGCCTGCCCGATATGGATGAGTTCGGTGGCTCCCTCGCCGACGATGTGCGCGCCCAGCAGGCGACGCGTCTCGAGCGAGAAGATCAGCTTCAGGAATCCGGAGTCCACGCCCATGATGTGGCCGCGCGAGGTTTCCCGGAAGCGCGCGACGCCGCACTCATAGGCCTCTCCGCGCTTGCGGACCTCCTCCTCGGATTCGCCAACGGTCGATATCTCCGGAACCGCGTAGATGCCATAGGGAAAGGTCTGCGGCGGGGGCGGCAGCGCCACGCCAAAGGCGTGGCAGGCGGCCACCCTGCCCTGCTCCATCGAGGTGGAGGCAAGGCTCGGAAAGCCGATCACGTCGCCTGTGGCGTAGATGTGGGGCACGGCTGTCTGGAACGTCTGCGGGTCGACGGGGATGCGGCCGCGCGAGTCCGGCTTGATCCCGATGGCCTCGAGGCCGAGGCTGCCGACATTGCCGGTGCGACCCGCGGCATAGAGGAGGATGTCGGTGCGCACCACGCGGCCGTCGGCGAGCAGCGTCTCGACCCCGTTCGGCAGCACCTTTACCTCCTTCACCGCCGCGCCCAGGCGCAGCACCACGCCGCGGTCGCGGAGCTGGTGCATGAAGTCGTCCACCAGTTCGCGGTCCACGAAGTCGAGGATGGACTGGCGCGACTCTATCAGCGTCACCGGCACGTCGAGAGCCGAAAATATGGTGGCGTACTCGACCCCGATCACCCCGCCGCCGATGACGGTCAGCGTGCGCGGCAGCGTTTCGAGCTCCAACACCTCGTCGCTGTCGAGCACGCGCGTGCGATCGAACGGGATGTTGTCGGGCCGGTGCGGGGTGCCGACCGAGATCAGCGCATTGGCGAAGCCGACCTCTGAATTCACGCCGTCCTCGGTCGTGAGCGCGATGCGGTTGGTGTCGGTGAAGCGGGCCATCGCCTTCTGGGAACGAACGGCGTTGCGCATGAACTGGTGCTGCAGCACTTCGACCTCGTGGTCGAGCGTCTTGCGGAGGCGCGCGACAAGGTCGGCCATCACGATGTCCTGCTTGACCCGGTAGCCGCGCCCGTAGAAGCCGCGCTCGCGCCATCCGGAGAGGTTCAGCACCGTCTCGCGCAGGGTCTTGGACGGGATCGTGCCGGTGTGGACGGAGACGCCGCCGAGCTGGCGGCCCTTGTCGACGACGAGCACGTTCTTGCCGAGCTTCGCGGCCTGCACGGCTGCGCGCCGCCCGGAGGGGCCGCTGCCGATGACGATCAAGTCATAGTCCTGCATGTACGTCCCCACCGGATGCGCGTGCTCTTTGGCATTGCTGCAATGCAAATAGACGACAGTTTCCTGCGGGACTCAATCGTTTGAATGGAGGTCGACAGCGCCAGCGGGCCAAATGCGGACAAACCGGCGCCAACTGACGTCGCGACATCCGTAGTCGATCTCAGGTACTCACGACGCGCTTGAATCCGCGCCGTCCCACCCCATTTCAGTCGCGCGGAGCCACAGGGCTGCGCCTGACGAGGACGAGCATGACTGAACGCATCCTGACGGGGGACATCCTGATCTCGCCCCTGGACGACATCCGCCTCTACGACGGCGTACGGACGCGGCGCGTGCTGGCGTTCATCATCGATTACCTGATCGTCACCCTGCTGATGATTCCGTTCGGACTGGCCGTCTTCCTGTTCGGCCTCGTGACCCTCGGCTTCGGATGGAGCCTGTTCGGCATCCTCTTCCCGCTGGTGGCCTTCTTCTACGTTTGGGTCACGCTCGGCGGACCGCACCAGGCGACGCTCGGCATGCGGATGTTCTCCATCCGCATGGAGCGACTCGACGGCCGACCGATGGATGGGCTGATCGCCGTGGTCCACACGGTGTTGTTCTGGGCCGCCAACGTGCTGCTTACTCCGCTGATTCTGCTGGCGACGCTGTTCACCGACCGTAAGCGAACGCTGCACGACCTCCTCCTCGGAACCGTCGTCGTGCGTAGCGACCGTTAACCGACCTCACCGGTCGTATGAGCGATCGTGATCGGCATCGTCTTAAGACGTGCCACAATCCAGTTGAATTTTTCGGCCGCGAGTCCAAAGGTAGACGCATCGAAGAAGTCGCCGCGGATACATGACGCACCAACCGACCCATTCGCCGCAGTTCTTCCTGACGGCGCCGTCGCCATGTCCGTATCTGGAAGGGCAATACGAGCGAAAGGTGTTCACCCACCTGGTTGGCGACAAGGCGTCGGAAATGAACGACCTGCTGACGCAGGGCGGATTCCGTCGCTCCCAGAATATTGCCTACCGACCCGCCTGTGAATCGTGCCGGTCCTGCGTTTCCGTGCGGATCCTGGCGCAGGAATTCCAGCCTACTCGCAACATGCGCCGCGTGTTGCAGCGCAACTCCGACCTCATCGGCACCGAGCACCCGGCCGAGCCCTCCACCGAACAGTACGCGCTGTTCCGCAGCTATCTCGACTCCCGTCACCGCCAGGGCGGCATGTCCGAGATGACCGTCCTCGACTACGCCATGATGGTCGAGGACAGCCACGTCGACACGAAGATCATCGAATACCGCCGCCGTGGGCCGGACAGCTTCCTCACCGGACGCGGACAGGGCGAACTCCTCGCCGTCGCGCTCTCCGACCTGATGTCCGACGGGCTTTCGATGGTCTATTCCTATTTCAACCCCGAGATGGAAGACCGGTCGCTGGGGACCTTCATGATCCTCGACCACATCGCCCGCGCCAAGGCGATGGGCCTGCCCCATGTCTATCTCGGCTATTGGGTCAACGGTTCGCGGAAGATGAACTATAAGATACGGTTCACGCCGCAGGAACACCTCGGTCCCCGGGGCTGGGAGCGGCACGACCGCTGATATCTCGACGCAGGACGGGGTTCTCCCGATCAATGTCGTCGCCAATCGACGGCAGGAATCCGTGTCGCCCATCAACAATCACCGCAAGGGACTTCTGCTCACCGCGATCGGCGGCGCCGCGCTGACGGTGGACATTCCGCTCATCAAGCTGGCCAGCGGCGAGCCTTGGTCGATCCTCATGTTGCGCAGTGCAGCCACCTTCCTCGCGGCGCTGGGGGTCTGGGCTGTCTGGCGTGTGCTTGGAAAGGGCGCGCCGCGGCTCATCCCCGGCCGCGCCGGCCTGGCGGTGGCTTGCCTCTACGGGCTGGGTTCGATCACCTTCACCTTCGCCGTATTCCATACCACGACCGCCAACCTCGTCTTCATTCTCGCGCTCAGTACGACTTTCGCGGCGCTGTTCTCGTGGTTTTTCCTGAAGGAGCGCCCTCGCCTTTCGACCTTCCTTGCGATGGGCGCCACGCTCGCCGGCGTCCTCATCATCGTCGGCGGCGGGCTTGGCGGCGGCGGGCTGGCCGGCGACGCGATGGCGCTTTGCTCGGCGATCTTCATCGCCTCGGCAATCACGATCACGCGCGCAACCCGGCGCGACATGGGCTTTGCCGCGCTCGTCGGCGTCGCGGTCCCGCTGGCCGTCGCGACGGCGTTCATCTGGCCTGTCGGCCTGTCTGTTGACGCTCCGGGTTGGATTCTTCTCGACGGGGCGGTGGTGATGCCGCTCGCCTTCTTCTGCCTCGCGACCGGCCCGAAGTACCTCTCGGGGCCCGAAGTGGCGATGTTCTACCTGCTGGAGACCGTCTTCGCGCCGATCTGGGTGTGGATCCTGTTCGCGGAAAAGCCGCCGGCGAACACGCTGCTCGGCGGAACCATCATCGTATCGGCGCTGTTTGCCCACGCGCTGTGGCAGCTTGCGCACGGCCAGCGGCGAAAGGCCCCGCCGGCGCCGGCTCACCCCGCCTGGATGCGGTCGGGTGGCGTCGAGGCATCGGGCGACGGTGACGCCGCGGGGGGCGAAAAGGGAGCCTCCAGGGCCACCGGAACCGTGTCGGCCTGATCCATTATGTCGATTTCGTGCAGCCACTCGCGCCAGATGGCGACGATCAGGGCCATCAGGACCGGGCCGATGAAAAGCCCGAGGAAGCCCATCGTCTTCACGCCGCCGACCAGGCCGAAGAAGGTCGGCAGGAAAGGCAGCTTGATCGGGCCGCCGACCAGGCGCGGGCGCAGCGTCTTGTCGACGATAAAGAGCTCGATCGAGCCCCAGGCAAGGAGCCCGATGCCCGCGATCGGAGAGCCGCTCGCGATCAGGTAGAGCGAGACAAGCGTAAAGGACGCCGGGGCGCCGCCCGGAATGAGTGCCATGATGCCGGTGATCACGCCGAGCGTGACCGGCGACGGCACGCCCGCGATCCAATAGGCGATGCCCAGAACCACGCCCTCGCCGATGGCGATCAGCGTCATGCCGGTCACGGTCGAGCTGATCGTCGCGGGGACAACGCGTGAGATGCGGCTCCAGCGTTGCGGCAAGACCCTCTCGCCGAACTTGTCTACCTGCGCGACGAAGCTTTCTCCGTCACGATAGACGAAGAACAGCGCGATCAGCATGAACAGCAGCGTCAGCAGCAGGCTGAACGCGCCGGTGCCGACTTGCAGGACGGTCCGGTAGATGTTGCCGATGTTGGCACCGCTGACAATCTGGATCAGCTCACCGATCGCGCCGGGATGCCCGATATGCCGGGTCCACTGTTCGTTGAGCCACTCGCCGATGACCGGGAAGGTCGCGATCCATCCCGGCGTCGGCGCGCCGTGCTGGTTGGTGACGATTGCCCAGCGGATCCACTGCTGGATCTCAACGACGGCATAGTTGCCGGCGAGCGCGATCGGCACGATCAGGAAACCGAGGATCGACAGAAGGGCCACCGCGGCGGCGAGGGTCCGGTTTCCGCCGACGAGGTGGAGCAAGCGCGAGTAGAGCGGCCAGCTCGCAAAGGCGATGACGATTGCCGCCAGAACCGGCACGAGAAAGCCGTGGAAGAAATAGACGCCAGCCGCGATGATAAGGACGAGCAGCCAGCGCGCGACCGATACCGGCGGGACAAGCGCGACGCGCGACGGAGAGGCCGGGCCGAGCAGCCTCGGCTCCACCGGTTGTTTACGCAACTCGTGCCTGGTCAAACGCACTCGCTCCGAAATCCTTGTCGCCCCCGAGGATTTCCCTCCTGGCCTACTGTGCCGAATTCCGGCCGATATGCCAAACGACTTCGGAACTTTTCATTGACCGGGCGGCCAGCCCGGGTCAACGGATTTCACGCCACTGCGGGGTGATTGGCAGGCCCTGCGACGCTGATGCACGAGGATGGCACGCCAACCCGGCGCGCATGTTCTCGCAGGACGCCGCCGGTTTCGTTCCCGGGTGCGCGCCCTGCCGAGGTTCAAGGCGCACACGAAGGTCTGCACCGGTCGAGGCAGATCAGCCGCCGAACTTTCCGCTTCTCGGGAAACCCTTCGGCACCATCCGGCCGGCGGTGGCACGAGCGCTGAGCCAGTCCCTCAGCTCCGCCTCGCTGCGCGTGAAGGTGCGACCGGACGAATCCTGCCAGGAAAGCCCTTCGGCCAGCGCAAAGCTCTTCACGTCTAGAACGCCGCCGTCGCGATAGCGCTGCAGCCGCACGCCCTTGCCGCGCGCCATCTCTGGAACGCGGTCGTCCGGACGCTTTTCGTCGCGGAACGGGAAGGCCAGCAGCTTGCGGTTGTCGCCGACGATCGCGACGTGATCGTGCTCGGCCGCCACCGAAACGCAGAAAGCCGCCTCGTCAGGAGCCTTCACGTTCATCACCTGCTTGCCCTTGCGGGTGTTGGCGACGACTTCCGCCTCAGGGACGATGAAGCCGTAGCCCCCCTTCGAGACCAGCAGCAGCCTGCGCGCCGGGTCGTGGACGAAGGCGGTCAGGATGTCCTGGTCGTTCTCCATGTCCACGATGATGCGGATCGGCTCGCCATGGCCGCGTCCGCCGGGCAGCCGGTCCGCGCCGATGGTGTAGAACTTGCCGCCGGTGGTGAAGACGATGATCTTGTCGGTGGTCTGCGCCGGGAAGGCAAGCTTAAGACCGTCGCCTTCCTTGAAGGACAGCGAGGACAGGTCCGACAGGTGGCCCTTGAGCGCCCGCAGCCAGCCCTTCTCCGACACGACGACGGTGACGGGCTCCTTCTCGATCATCGCCTGCTGGATCTCGGCGATGTCGTGGTCCGGTGCCTCGGCGAAAGTGGTGCGCCGGCGGCCGAGCTCCGGGTTCTGCTCAGGCCCGAAGTCGCGCCGCAGCGTCTGCACCTGCCAGCTCACCGTTTGCCATTGCTTGGCATCGGAGGCGAGCAGCGACTCGATCTGCTGCTTCTCGACGGTGAGCGTGTCGAACTCCTTGCGGATCTCGATCTCTTCCAGCTTTCGCAAGGCGCGCAAGCGCAGGTTGAGGATCGCCTCAGCCTGAACGTCGGTCAGGTCCCAGCGCGCCATCATCACCTGCTTGGGATCGTCCTCCTCGCGGATGATGCGGATGACCTCGTCGATGTTGAGATAGGCGATGAGATAGCCGCCGAGGATCTCCAGTCGCTTCTCGATCTCGCCGAGCCGGTGACGTGAGCGGCGGACGAGAACCTCCTTGCGGTGTTCGAGCCACTCCTGCAGCACGCTCTTCAGCGAGAGCACGTTCGGCACGCGCCCGCGCGACAGCACGTTCATGTTCAGCGGGAAGCGCGTCTCGAGATCGGAGAGCTTGAACAGCGACTCCATCAAGAGCCCGGGATCGACGCTGCGGCTCTTCGGAACCAGCACGAGGCGGATGTCTTCCGCGCTCTCGTCGCGCACGTCCTCCAGCAGAGGCAGCTTTCGCGCCAGGAGAAGTTCGGCGATCTTCTCGACCAGCTTCGACTTCTGGACCTGGTAGGGGATCTCCGTGACGACGATCTGCCATGTACCCCTGCCCTGATCCTCGACCGTGTAGCGGGCGCGCACGCGGAACCCGCCCCTGCCCGTCTCGTAGGCCTCCAGGATGGCGGCCCGGCTGTCGACGATGATACCGCCGGTCGGGAAATCGGGCCCCTGCACGAACTGCAGCAGATCGGCCACGCTCGCCCGCGGATTGGCGATCAGGTGGAGCGCCGCATCGCAAAGCTCGGCGACGTTGTGTGGCGGGATCGAGGTCGCCATGCCGACCGCGATACCGGACGACCCGTTGGCGAGCAGGTTCGGGAAAGCGCCGGGCAGGACGACGGGCTCCTCGTCCTCCTCATTGTAGGTCGGGCGGAAATCGACGGCGTCCTCGGTGATGCCTTCCAGCATCGATGTCGCGACCTCCGTCATGCGCGCTTCGGTGTAGCGCATGGCGGCGGGGCTATCGCCGTCGATGTTGCCGAAATTGCCCTGCCCGTCCACCAGCGGATAGCGGACCGCGAAATCCTGCGCGAGGCGCACCAGCGCGTCGTAGATGGACTGGTCGCCATGCGGGTGGAACTTGCCCATCACCTCGCCGACGATTCGAGCGCACTTGGCGAAGCCCTGGTCGGGGTTGAGGCGAAGCAGCCGCATCGCGTGCATGATGCGGCGATGGACGGGCTTCATTCCGTCCCGCACATCCGGCAGCGCACGGTGCATGATGGTCGACAGCGCATAGGCAAGATAGCGCTCCTCGAGCGCCGTCTTGAGGTCGACCGCTTCGATATTGTCGCCGTCACCGCCGCCCGGCGGCGATCCTAGCTCCTTGCCCATCGTGCCCCGTTAGCGATTCGGCCGATTCGCGGCAAGTGTGTTCGCGCTCGACAAGGTCGCGCGAACGGCCGCATCGGCACGTGGACGGTACATGCGGAACGTTCCGCAAACCGTACCGCATCATTAGCAGTTGCCTTTTCCCGACGGATGCGGCCAATGTCGCGCCGCGCCCTGTTCCGGACCAGTTTTCCACATCAAAATGGGGAGCAGGGATACCACAAATCCTCAGATTCCAGGGAACTTCTATGTCCTTTTCTCGCCTGTTGCTCGGCAAGCTCGCCGCTTCGACATTTCTCGTGCTGGTAACGGGCGCAGGCGCGCAGGCACAGGACGCCGCCGCGGTCGCGGAACGTTTCAAGGCCGTTCTGGGCGAACAGGGCGTGGAGATGAGTTGGGCAAGTATCTCCGGCTCCTCTCCCTCCTTCGCGCTCCAAGGCGTCAAGGTGACGCCGACTGGCGAGACCGATGCGCTGGAGATCGGGGAAGTGACCTTCGAAGGGGTCAGCGAGGACAACGGCGACTACGTGATCGAGAAGATGAGCACCGAGTCCTTTTCCAAGACGGAAGAGGGAATCACGGTGGACATCAGCCCCCTCAGCTTTACTGGTGTCCGGCTGCCGGTTGACCACGCAGCCAACCCGGTCGGGAGCATGCTGTTCTACTCCGGCGCTGAGCTGGACAACATCACCGTCAAGGTCGGCGACAAGACGGCCTTCTCGTTGCAGACCCTCAGCGCCGAGGTGACGCCGCCCGCCGACGGCAAGCCGATGACGTTCACCGGAAGCGCGGAGAAGTTCACCGCCGATCTCAGTCTGATCGAGGACGCGCAGACGCAGAACGCCCTGAAGGCAATGGGGTACCAGACGATCACCGGGAACTTCGAACTCGCCGGCACCTGGCAGCCGACAGACGGCCGCATGTCGCTCGACCAGTATGACATCACCGTGGACGATGCCGGCACTTTCGGCATGACGTTCGACATCGGCGGCTATACGACGAACTTCGTCAAGTCGATGCAGGAGCTGCAGAAGCAGCTGGCGACGCAGCCGGACGATGCCGACAACTCGGCCCAGGGGCTGGCCATGCTGGGCCTCATGCAGCAGCTCACCTTCCACGGCGCCAGCCTTCGCTGGGATGACGACTCGCTGGCCGAAAAGGTCATCGACTACGTCGCCAAGCTGCAGAACATGAAGCCCGACGACATAAAGAACCAGGCGAAAGCCATCGTGCCGTTCCTGACCGGCCAGCTCAACAACCCCGAGCTCTCGTCGCAGATCACCTCGGCCCTCTCGAAGTTCCTCGATTCGCCGCAGAGCCTGGAGGTGGCCGCCAAGCCGTCAGCGGCAGTGCCCTTCGCCCAGATCATGGCCGCCGGCATGTCCGACCCGCTGCAGCTCACCAAGACGCTGGGCGTCACCGTCACGGCCAACCAGGACTGAACCGGCTGCGTTTCGGCCGGCGCGGAATTCGCGCCGGCTTATCCGCGCAATCCTTCTTCATCTGAAGTCAGCCGGGAGCGTCGTCGCGCTTTCGGCGGCGAAGTTTGCCAGCCGTTGCAGCCTCGCTCCACGCGCGTACCGTCGTGCGCATCACGATCTGCGCGCCGCGGGCCAGTTGGGAACGCGAAAGCGCGCAGCCCCGACCTGTTGGCGAGACATGCACGAATCCGGTCATGCGCGGCGAAAAGCCATCGAACGCATGGGCGGCCGACAACGTGAATACAACATTGCAGAGATAGCCGCCGGCATCATCGGACCATTCGACCGGCAAGCCGGCGTCGGTCAGAGCCGCATGGATATTCTCGAGCGGCAGGGTCGAAGGCAGGATGGGGGCCGCGGCGCAGATCGGGCCGTCGTCCGGGCAGTAGCCGGAATTGTCCGGACGTGGAGACTCGAAGCGGTTGCGGGCAATCCGTTCCAGCCGGAATCCGGCTGCCGTCTGCGCAAGACCGAAGTGCACGGCAATGTCGGGCGCAAAGTCGTGACCGATCTCTTCAAGCCGCGCGCCGACCGTTCGGTAGTCCACGGGCAGCAGTTCGGCGCGAAAGGCGCCGATGCCCGGAAGCCGCGGCGGCTTCTCCCGCAGCCGACCCACCAGCCACTCCGTCGGATTGACCGGTGCGCCGGGAAACGGCTCGAAGCCGGTGACGAGCAGGCGCGGCCCCGAGGGCGTCGGCGCCTGCCCGACCATCGGCTCAGGCCGGCTTCTTGTCGGCCACCACCCGCAGCGAAAGCTCGCGAAGCTGCGCGGGCGCCGCCGGAGACGGCGCGTTCATCAGCAGGTCATAGGCCTGCTGGTTCATCGGGAACATGGTCACTTCGCGCAGGTTCTTCGCGCCGACCAGGAGCATGACGATCCGGTCGATGCCGGCTGCCATGCCACCGTGCGGAGGCGCGCCGTACTGGAACGCGCGATAGAGCCCGCCGAAGCGCTCCTCGACGGTGGCGCGGTCCAGCCCGACCATCTCGAAGGCCTTCACCATCGTTTCCGGCAGGTGGTTGCGGATGCCGCCCGACGCGATCTCGAAGCCGTTGCAGACCATGTCGTACTGGAACGCCTTGATGGTGAGCGGCTCCTGGCCGTTCAGCGCGTCGATGCCGCCCTGCGGCATGGAGAACGGATTGTGGGCGAAGTCGATCTTCTTCTCGTCCTCGTTCCACTCGAAGAAGGGAAAATCGACGATCCAGCACAGCTCGAAGCGGTCGCGGTCGACAAGGTTGAGCTCCTCGCCGGCGCGGGTGCGAGCCTCGCCCGCGAACTTGTAGAACTTCTCGGGCCGGCCGGCGACGAAGAATGCGGCATCGCCGTCGCTGAGGCCAAGCTGGGTGCGGATAGCCTCGGTGCGCTCTTCGCCGATGTTCTTGGCGATCGGACCGGCGCCCTCGAGCTTCTCGCCCTCCTTGCGCCAGAAGATGTAGCCGAGACCCGGCTGGCCCTCGCCCTGCGCCCAGGAGTTCATGCGGTCGCAGAAGGCGCGCGATCCGCCGGTCTTGGCGGGAATGGCCCACACCTCGGCCTTCGGGTCGTTGGCGAGGATGCCGGCGAAGACCTTGAAGCCGGAGCCGCGGAAATGTTCCGAGACGTCCTGCATCTCGATCGGATTGCGCAGGTCCGGCTTGTCGCTGCCGTACTTGCGGATCGCCTCGTCATAGGGGATGCGCCGGAACTTCTGCGTCACCGGCTTGCCCTCGGCGAAGGACTCGAACACGCCACGCAGCACCGGCTCCATGGTCGAGAGCACGTCCTCCTGCTCGACAAAGCTCATCTCGAGGTCGAGCTGGTAGAACTCGCCGGGCAGCCGGTCGGCGCGCGGGTCCTCGTCGCGGAAGCAGGGCGCGATCTGGAAGTAGCGGTCGAAGCCCGACACCATGATGAGCTGCTTGTACTGCTGCGGGGCCTGCGGCAGCGCGTAGAAGGTGCCGGGATGCAGGCGGCTCGGCACCAGGAAATCGCGCGCGCCCTCGGGCGATGAGGCCGTCAGGATCGGGGTCGAGAACTCGGTGAAGCCGGCATCGCTCATACGGCGGCGCATTTCGGCGATGATCCTCGTGCGCTGAACGATGTTCCGGTGCAGCGTCTCGCGCCGCAGGTCGAGGAAGCGGTACTTCAGCCGGATGTCCTCAGGATAGTCCGGCTCGCCGAACACCGGCAACGGCAGTTCCTTCGCCGCCGAGAGAACCTCGATCTCGCGCGCAAAGACCTCGATCTCGCCCGTATCGAGATTGGGATTCACCGCCTCGGCGGCACGGGCCTTCACCTCGCCGTCGACGCGGATCACCCACTCGCCGCGAACCGTCTCCGCCGTCTTGAAGGCGGGCGAGTCCGGATCGGCCACGATCTGCGTCATGCCGTAGTGGTCGCGCAGGTCGATGAACAGCAATCCGCCATGATCTCGCACGCGATGGACCCATCCCGAGAGGCGGACCGTCTGCCCTACTTCGGACGTCCTCAGTTGTGCGCAGGTGTGGCTGCGATAGCGATGCATGGCGTCGTCTCTTCCGGAACGCTGGAAAGCCCGAGCGCGAAGCGGTCGGGCAGAAATTGCGCGGAAAAGCGCATGCAAGGTGCGCTTTGTCAAGGCGAGGCGGTTTCCAGAGCCGCTTCTACAGCCATATCATCGCGTGACCGGGCAGCAGTCAGACCAGTGGCCCTCACTCGCGGCGATCCAGAGGCCGACAGAATGCAAGCGCTTGGCGGATCGCCGCCGCAGACAGGCGCGGACGCAGCCCCAAATGCGGGCACCGGATTCGCAGGCCCGCATCATCCTCGACCCGTGTCCGACGGGGAACCTCGCCCGTCAGGCGCAGAAAAGGCGGCCCCCCGGCGCGGTCTTCGTACTCCAAACGGATTGGCGCAGCACGGCGGAATATGTCGTCCTGGCTGAAGCTCGCGGTTCGCAAATCAATTACCGGTGTGGTGCTCCAACAGAGGCGCCGCATGTCTGCCATCCGCCCGCTCATCCCGTTGCTGATCGCAGCCGGCATCCTGCTTGGCGGCAACGGCCTGCAGGGGACCCTGGTGGCGCTGCGCGGCGCGCAGGAGGGTTTCTCGCCAGCGGTCATCGGCTTCATGGGCACCGCCTATTTCGGCGGCTTCCTGCTCGGCTGCCTGGCGATCGGCCGGATCATGAAGGCCGTCGGCCACGTTCGTTCCTTCTCGGCGCTGGCCGCCATCGCCTCCGCCGGCACGCTGGTGCTGATCCTGGCCATCAATCCTCTCGTCTGGTCGGCCATGCGCTTCGCCACCGGCTTCTGCTTCGCCGGCCTGTTCACCGTGATGGAAGCCTGGCTGAACGCCGGCGTGCCGAACCAGCACCGCGCCCGCGTGCTGGCGCTCTACCGCATCGTCGACATCGGCTCGGTGACGGGAGCGCAGTTCCTGATACCGGTCTTCGGACCAGGTGGCTTCACGATCTTCGCCATCATGTCGATCATGATCACCCTGTCGCTGGTACCGGTTTCGCTGGCCGACCGGTCGAACCCGCCGCCCCCGGAGGACGTGAAGCTCGACCTGCCGCGCGTCTTCCGCATCTCGCCGCTCGGCTGCATCGGCTGCATCATCGTCGGCGTCACCAACAGCTCGTTCCGGACGCTCTCCCCGGTCTATGCCGAGGAGATCGGCATGTCGGTCACCGACGTTGTCACCTTCGTGAGCGTCGGCATCATCGGCGGGGCGCTGATCCAATACCCGCTCGGCCACCTGTCGGACCGGTGGGACCGCCGCAAGGTACTGCTGCTCGCCACGCTCGGATCGGGGCTCACCGCGATCGCCCTCGCGTTCGCGACCGGCAGCGCGACGCTGGTGATCCTCGCGCTGGTGTTCATCTTCGGCTCGTTCGCGATGCCGATGTACTCGCTGTCCGCCGCGCACGCCAACGACCGCGCCGGCAAGGGCGAGTTCGTCATGGTCAACGCCGCCCTGATGCTGTTCTACTCGTTCGGCGCCATCGGCGGGCCGTTCACGGCCTCGTTCTTCATGACGACCTTTGGGCCCAGTGCCCTGTTCGGCTTCATCGCGGCGGTCTATATGTCGTTCATCCCGGTCGTGCTCTACCGGATGAGCGCCCGCACCGGCGTACCGCCCGACCGGCGCGGCCGTTTCGTCGCCTTGCTCCGCACCTCGACGATCTTCGCAAGACTGGCGCGGGGACCGGCCGCCGACCGGCGTGATGACGGAAAGTGACCCTCGGTGCTTGACGTAGAACTTTGCGGCTGGAAAGGGAGCCTTGTCCGGTCGCGCATGAGAGATCGAGTTAGAAGAGTTCCATGAAATTGATCACATCCACGTCCGACCTCGCCGCCATTTGCTCGAAACTGGCCGAGTCGGACTTCGTGACGGTCGACACCGAGTTCATCCGCGAAACAACCTACTGGCCGGAACTCTGCCTGATCCAGATGGCCGCGCCGGACGTGACCGCGCTGGTCGATCCGCTGGCGCCTGGCATCGACCTTGCCCCGTTCTTCGAGCTGATGGCGAACGACAGCGTCACCAAGGTCTTCCATGCCGCCCGGCAGGACATCGAAATCATCTACCATCTGGGCGGGCTCATCCCCCATCCGGTGTTCGACACCCAGGTGGCCGCCATGGTGTGCGGCTTCGGGGACAGCGTCTCCTACGACCAGCTGGTGCAGAAGATCTGCGGCATCCAGATCGACAAGTCGTCGCGCTTCACCGATTGGCGCCACAGGCCGCTGTCGGAAAAGCAGCTCGCCTACGCGCTGGCCGACGTCACGCACCTGATCGACGTCTACCGGCGCCTGTCGGCGCAGCTCGAGCGCGAGAAGCGCGCCCACTGGCTGAACGAGGAGATGGAAGTCCTCACCTCGCCCGCCACCTATGACCCGCAGCCCGAGGACGCCTGGAAGCGGCTGAAAATGCGCCTGCGCAAACCGCAGGAACTGGCGGTGCTGCAGGCGGTCGCTGCATGGCGCGAGCGCGAGGCGCGCGAGCGCAACGTGCCGCGAGGCCGGGTCATCAAGGACGACGCGATCTACGAGGTGGCGCAGCAGCAGCCGGTGGACGTGACCGCCCTCGCCCGCCTGCGCACGATCCCGAAGGGCTGGGAACGCTCGGCCGCCGCCGCCTCGCTGCTCGAGACGGTCAACGCCGCCATGTCCATCCCCAAGGACCAGATGCCGAAGCTGCCCAAGCACGTGCAGGCCCCGGAAGGCTCGAGCGCCGCTGCGGAGCTGCTGAAGGTGCTGCTGCGCCAAGTGTCGGAGAAGGAGGGGGTGGCCGCAAAGGTGCTCGCGTCGAGCGACGACATCGACCGCATCGCCGCAGAGGGCGAGGCCGCGGATGTTCCAGCAATGCAGGGCTGGCGCCGCGAGGTCTTCGGCAACGTCGCCGCCCGCCTCGTCAAGGGCGAGATCGGCCTCAAGTTCGAGAAGCGCCGCGTGGCGGTGTTCGAGCTGATGGCACCCCAGCCTTCGCGCTGACACCGCGCCCCACTGTCAGGCAAACGGCATCACACGCAGGTGCCCGCCACTGCCTGAAGAGTGCCGTGGCGGCGGCAAGCCGACGCGCTGGCGCGAAGTGCACCCGCCTGCGATCGCCCGACAGGGGATTTCGGTGAACCGAACAAGCCGTCCTCGCCTCTTTCCGAACGAGGACGACCTGTTCCGTTCGGTCCATCAGACCGCGTAGTTCGGGCTTTCGCGCGTGATCGTGACGTCGTGCGTGTGGCTCTCGCGCCAGCCCGCGTTGGAGATGCGCACGAAGGTCGCCTTCTCGCGCAGGTCCTTCAGCGTCGGCGCCCCGACATAGCCCATGGCAGCCCTCAGACCGCCGGCGAGCTGGTGCAGGACGCCGGAGACCGGCCCCTTGTACGGCACCTGACCCTCGACACCTTCCGGCACAAGCTTCAGCGTGTCGCGCACTTCGGCCTGGAAGTAGCGGTCCGCCGAGCCGCGCGCCATCGCGCCGACGGAACCCATGCCGCGATAGGCCTTGAACGAGCGGCCCTGGTACAGATAGACCTCGCCCGGGCTCTCGTCCGTGCCGGCAAGGAGCGAGCCGATCATGGCCGCCCCCGCCCCGGCCGCCAGCGCCTTCGCGAGGTCGCCGGAATACTTGATGCCGCCGTCGGCGATCACGGTCACGCCCGCCTTCTGCGCGACCTCCACGGCCGACATGATGGCCGAAAGCTGAGGCACGCCGACGCCCGCCACGATGCGGGTCGTGCAGATCGAGCCCGGCCCGATGCCGACCTTCACCGCATCGGCGCCCGCGTCGATCAGCGCCTGCGTGCCCTCGGCGGTCGCGACGTTGCCGGCGATGACGCGGACCGAGTTCGACAGCTTCTTCACCCGCATGACGGCGTCCAGCACGCGCTGCGAGTGGCCATGCGCGGTATCGACCACCAGGAGGTCGACGCCGGCGGCGATCAGCCTCTCCGCCCGCTCGAAGCCGTCTTCGCCGACGCTGGTCGCCGCCGCCACGCGCAGCCGGCCCTGCGCGTCCTTGGTCGCGTTCGGATTGAGCTGCGACTTCTCGATGTCCTTGACGGTGATGAGGCCGACGCAGTTGCCATCCGGATCGACGACGAGCAGCTTCTCGATGCGGCGCTGGTGCAGCAGCCGCTTGGCCTCGGTCTGGTCGACGTTCTCGCGCACCGTCACCAGGTTCTCCCGGGTCATCAGCTCATGCACGGGCTGGTTGGGATCGGTGGCGAAGCGCACGTCGCGATTGGTGAGGATGCCCTCGAGCTTGCCGATCGTGTGCCCGCCCTTGCCGCCGTTGCGCACCACCGGAATGCCGGAGATGCCGTGCGCACGCATCAGCGCCTGCGCCTCGGCCAGGGTCGCGTCCGGCCCGATCGTCACGGGATTGACCACCATGCCGGATTCAAACTTCTTCACCTGCCGCACCTGCTCGGCCTGCTCGGCAGGGGTGAAGTTGCGATGGATGACGCCGATGCCGCCGGCCTGGGCCATCGCGATCGCCAGCCGCGCTTCTGTCACCGTGTCCATGGCGGCGGAGAGGATCGGCATGTTCAGTTCGATGTCGCGGGCAATCCGCGTGCTGATGTCGACCTGGCCGGGCATGACCTCGGAATGGCCCGGCTGTAGCAGCACGTCGTCAAAGGTGAGCGCTATCGCGCCAGTTGCCGTCTCGATGATCGAAGCCATTGCCGCACCATGATAAAAAGCAAAGGGCGCGGAGGCTATGCGCACCGCGCCGAGTCGCTGGATACAATAAGGATTGGCGGCGGCTGGTACCACGTCTTTCCGGAGTTGAAAAGACGGTGCCTGCGTCTTGAAGACGCCATGCCGCACCGGAGCGGGTCAAAGACCCGCAGCGGCGCGGCAAAAGCGAGGCCGGCTTACTCGGCCTCAGGCTCGGCGGCAGCCTTCTTCTTCGAAGCCGCCTTCTTCTTCGGAGCAGCTTCCGAGGCAGCAGGAGTCTCGGCGGAAGCGCTGGCGACTTCCGGCTCGTCCTCCTTCATCAGTTCCTCCTTCGAGACCTTCTTGTCGGTCACGGAGACGATGCCGAGGAGGTGGTCGATCACCTTCTCCTCGAAGATCGGAGCGCGCAGCGTCGTCAGCGCGTTCGGGTTCTTGCTGTACATCTCGTAGATGTTCTGCTGCTGCTCGCGCGGGAAGCGCCGCACGAAGTCGAACAGCGCGCGCTGCAGCTCGTCATCGGAAACCTGCACGCTGGCCTTCTCGCCGATCTCGGCCAGAACCAAGCCGAGCCGCACGCGGCGCTCCGCCAGCTTCATGTAATCGGCGCGGGCGGCCTCCTCGGTCGTGCCCTCGTCGGCGAAGGTCCGGCCGGCGGCCTCGAGGTCGCGGGTGACCTGCGCCCAGATGTTCTCGAACTCCGCCTCCGTCAGCTTGGAGGGAGCCTCGAACTGGTACTCGGCATCGAGCTGGTCGAGAATCTGGCGCTTCACCTTCTGGCGCGTCATCGAGCCGAACTGGCTCTCGATCTGTCCGCGGACGATCTCGCGGAGACGATCCATCGAATCGAGCCCGAGCGCCTTGGCGGTTTCGTCGTTAAGCTCCAACTCGCCAGGGGCCTCGACCGCCGTCACGGTGACGTCGAAGGTCGCTTCCTTGCCCGCCAGGTGCGTGGCCGAATAGTTCTCCGGGAAGGTCACGGTGACCGTGCGATGCTCGCCGGCGGAAGCGCCGATGAGCTGGTCCTCGAAGCCCGGAATGAATTCGCCCGAGCCCAGCACGAGCGGCTGGCCGTTGCCCGTACCGCCGGGGAAAGCCTCGTCGCCGAGCTTGCCGACATAGTCGATCGTCACGCGATCGCCAGAGGCGGCGGCGCCTTCCTTCGGCGCGTAGCTGCGGACGCTCTCGGCAACCCGCATCACCTGCTCTTCCACCTCGGACTCCGGCACGTCATAGACCGGCCGCGTGACCGTGATGCCAGTCAGGTCCTTGATCTCGAACTGCGGGATGACCTCGTAGGCCATCTTGAACTCGAAGTCGGCCTCGCCGGTCAGGACCTTCTCGGCTTCCTTCTCGTCCTCGGTCATGGTGATTTCGGGCTGCATCGCAGCCTTTTCACCCCGCTCGGAGACGATGGTGCGCGGCGAGTCCGTGAGGATCTCGTTCACGACTTCGGCCATGAACGACTTGCCATAGACCTTGCGCAGATGCTGGATCGGCACCTTGCCCGGGCGGAAGCCATTGAGGCGGACCTTGTCGCGCGCCTTGGTCAGCCGGTCCATCAGCCGGCTCTCCAGATCGCCGGCAGGCACCCGGACGGTGATCTCGCGCTTGAGCCCGCTGTTCAGTGTCTCGGTTACTTGCATCTCGAAAACCTTCGTCATACCTGGCCGGCAGCCCTTCAGCCGGCGTGTTCCGCCCCAGATCCAGTCGCACCGGGAGACAACGGGCCCGGAATGAGGCCGCGCTCCGGTCAAGGCCCGAAACCGGAGCCAGGACGCGCTCTGCGTCCCCCTTTGCTCAGGGACTACGCAAATCCGCCCAGGATCCAGCGGTCTCGATCCGGGTCGTCACATCCCGTCACAATCGTGGCGCCTTGTGTCACAGCGCAAAGGCATTTTCAACTGGCTTCGCGGCTACTTTGGGACCGACGCGCCCCCCCGCGGCCCTCCACGCCGTTGACACCGGCTGTCACTCGTGGGATTCGCAAGGCGCGCGGATGTGGCGGAATTGGTAGACGCCCTGGATTTAGGTTCCAGTGCCGAAAGGCGTGGGGGTTCGAGTCCCTTCATCCGCACCATCGGTTTCCTCCGGCAGGTGCAGGTTTCTTTCATCAGTGCCTGGATCTGATCGGAGCCGAAAAGAACCTTCCCCATCAGTGCACTATGAGACCTGCTTTCAGGCAGCCTCGCCTTTAGCCGGAACTTGCGGCCACCTGATTGCGGCCCCCTTGACCGACTCCGATCGCCCTCTCCCGGTTGCCCGCCTGAAATGCGAAAGGGCGCGGTTTCCCGCGCCCTTCGAAAACTCTGCCAGGAGAAAAACTCAGCCGGCGATCTGCACCGCGGCGTGTGCTTCACTGGCCAGCCACACGAGAAGCAGGATGACACCGAAGCCGAGCACGGCCTTCGCAGTCACGCCCCAGCATGATTTCTGAACGGTTTCGTCCATGTTTTTCCTTATTGCCGGATCGAAGGCCGGAGAGTCATTGCCCACCACCCGGTGCCTTCATCGGCGGCTCAATAGCCGCGCGGCCTCCATTTCGCAACTGCAATAAATGGCAAAACCGTGGCGCAGCCGGGTCAGGCCGCCAATCCCGCCTTCGCAGATGCAGCGAAATCAATGAGTTGGTTAATTAACGCCGACCATCGCCTATAAACCAAAGTTTCACTTCTGCGGCATCATCGCGGCCGACCGTAGCCGCGCGGCCCCGACCGGGCGCATTCGAGGCTTGCTCCGCGCCCGGTCTCTCCGCATCCTGAGCGCCCGGAATCGGCGCGGTGCACCCCATGACGGCAGGTCCGTTTGACGCCTTCGATCTTGCTTCGCTGGCACTCTTCCTGCTGGTGTGGCTGGTGCACGGCCTCGCGGCCGAAGGCTGGCTGACCCGCCGGGTGTCGCTGACGGTGGCCATGAATGCACAGCGCGAGGCCTGGATGCACACCATGGCGCGCCGGGACCTGCGCATGATCGACACCAGCATCATGGTGGGGCTGCAGCAGGGCACGGCCTTCTTCGCCTCCAGCTCGCTGTTTGCCATCGGCGGCTGCTTCGCGCTGCTCAACGCCTCCGATCAGGTGCTCATGATCGTCGGCGACTTCCCGTTGACCGAGGTGACCTCCCGGCAGGCGTTCGAGTACAAGGTGATGGGGCTGATCAGCATCCTCTCCTACGCCTTCTTCAAATTCGGCTGGTCCTACCGGTTGTTCAACTACTGCTCGATCCTCCTCGGCGCCGTGCCGATGCGCCACGAGGGCGAGCGCGACCCTGCGGGCTGGGAGGCCGCGATCAACCGCACCGTGCGCATGAACATTCTTGCCGGAAAGCACTTCAACGCGGGCCTGCGCGGCATCTTCTTCTCGATCGGCTATCTCGGATGGTTCATCGGCTCGACAGCCTTCATCCTGACGACGCTGCTGCTGTTCCTCGTGCTGCTGCGCCGCCAGTTCTTTTCCGAGGCCCGCAAGGCCGTGCTTGCGAGTCAGCCCGGACCCGGAAAGGGGGAATCGATGCGCCCCGACAGCCAGTAGGCAAGCAGGCCGATCCATTCGCGGATGCCGAGCGTCGTCGCCTGCATCGTGTCCACCGGATTGTCCGGGAACAGCAGCCCTTCCTGACCCGAAGTCCGGTAGTCCACCGGCCACGGTGTTACCGGAAATCCCGCCTTCTCGAACAGCGCCATGGAGCGCGGCATGTGGAAGGCGGAGGTCACCAGAAGCCAGGTTTCGCCCTCGGCGGGGCTGACGAGACGGCGCGTGAAGGCTGCGTTCTCCGCGGTGTTGCGGGACTCGTTCTCCAGCACCAGTCGGTCGGGGGAAACCCCCAGCGCCTCCAGGAGCCTGGGTGCTGTCGCGGCATCGCCCTCCCCGTCGAGGATCAGCGCACCGGTGCCGCCGGAGACCACGACCCGCGCCTCCGGGTAGCGCCGGGCGAGTGCTGCGGCCTCGATGTAGCGGTCGCCGCCCGCGTTCACCTCGTAGCCGCCGCGCGCGAGATTGACGGCGCCCTCGAAGCCGCCGCCCAGAACGACGATCCCGGCGACCGTTGCCGGGGCCGGATCAGGCCGCGCGTAGCGCTCCTCGAGCGGCCGCAGGAGCGCCGGGCCGAGAGCGGTCCAGGTGGAAAGGAAAAGCACCGCTAGCGCGGCAATGAAGGCCCCGAATCCGGTACGCCTGAAACCCGCAATGAGGGCCGCGAACCCCGCGAACAGCAGCAGGATCGACAGGTTGAGCGGCTGCGCGACGAACCAGAAAACCTTGGAGGCGAGGAAGAACACGCCGGCTCACCGCGCAGTCCGGCGCGGGGCGGTCAGCGACGGCCGGCCCGCGGAACGACAAGGCAGTTCGGTCCGACGCCCTACCACCACTTCTCCGGCTGGAACCGGCCGGCCGCCTGCTCGATGACGTAGGCCGTGCGGAACAGCGTCTCCTCGTCGAACGGCCGACCGATGAGCTGCAGTCCGAGAGGCAGGCCGTGCCCGTCGAGGCCGGCAGGAACCGCAATGCCCGGCAGGCCGGCCATGTTCACCGTCACGGTGAAGATGTCGTTCAGGTACATCTTCACGGGGTCGTTCGCCAGGTCCTCGTCGGCGATGCCGAAGGCGGCGGACGGGGTCGCCGGGGTCAGGATTGCCTCCACGCCCTGCTCGAACACCTGCTCGAAGTCGCGCTTGATGAGCGTGCGGACCTTCTGCGCCTTGAGGTAGTAGGCGTCGTAGTAGCCTGCCGACAGCACATAGGTGCCGATCATGATGCGGCGCTTGACCTCGCGCCCGAAGCCGGCGGCGCGCGTGTTCTCGTACATCTCGACGATGTCGCGGCCCGGCACGCGCAGCCCGTAGCGCACGCCGTCATAGCGCGCGAGGTTGGACGAGGCCTCCGCGGGCGCGACGATATAGTAGGCCGGCAGCGCATACTTCGTGTGCGGCAGCGTGATGTCGACTATTTCCGCACCGGCATCCTTCAGCCACGCAATGCCCTTTTGCCAGAGCGCCTCGATCTCCTCGGGCATGCCCTCGACGCGGTATTCCTTCGGAATGCCGATCTTCATCCCCTTGACCGACTTGCCAATAGCGGCCGCGTAGTCCGGCACCGGAAGGTCAGTGGAGGTGGTGTCCTTGGGATCGACAGAGGCCATCGACTTCAGCAGGATGGCGGCGTCGCGCACGTCGCGGGCGATCGGGCCTGCCTGGTCGAGTGAGGACGCGAAAGCGACCGTGCCCCATCGCGATACGCGGCCGTAGGTCGGCTTGATGCCAACGGTGCCGGTGAAGGCGGCAGGCTGGCGAATCGAGCCGCCGGTGTCCGTCGCCGTCGCGCCAGCGCAGAGGAAAGCCGCCACAGCAGCTGCCGAGCCGCCCGACGACCCGCCGGGCACCAGCCGCATGTTGTCCGTCGCCTCTCCCTCGCGCACGCCGGCGCCGGAGGACACGAAACCACCCTCGCCCGCATGCGTCGTGGGCTCGACGACCTGAACGCTCCGCTTGCGCCGCCACGGGTTCACCACGGGGCCGTAGTAGGAGGTCTCGTTGGACGAGCCCATGGCGAACTCGTCCATATTGAGCTTGCCGAGCATCACCGCACCGTCGGCCCAGAGGTTGGCGGTGACGGTCGATTCGTAGCGCGGCTTGAAACCGTCGAGGATGTGGCTGCAGGCCTGCGTGTGTACCCCCTCGGTGGCAAACAGGTCCTTGATGCCGAGCGGAATGCCTTCCAGCGCTCGCCCCTCGCCGTTCGCCAGCCGGGCATCCGAGGCCTTCGCCATCTCGCGTGCCTTGTCGTGGGTCACCGCCACATACGCGTTCAGCGCCGAATTGCCGGCGTCGATGGCGGCGAGATAGGCGTCAGTGAGTTCGACCGCGGAGATTTCCCGGTTGTCCAGCTTGGTCCGGGCTTCGGCGATGGTCAGTCTGGTCAGATCGGTCATGTCGGATCCGTTGATGCGGTCGGAACCGCCGGGCAATGCAGGGCTGCGGCGCGCAGGGCGCGCCTTATTCCACGACTTTCGGGACGAGGAAGAAATTCTCGGTGGTGGCCGGCGCGTTGGCGACGATGTCCGCCGCCTTGTTGCCGTCGGTGACGACGTCCTGCCGCTTCTTCATCGCCATCGGCGTCACCGATGTCATCGGCTCGACACCGGATACGTCCACTTCGTTGAGTTGCTCGACAAAGCCGAGAATCGCATTGAGCTCCCCGGTCATGCGCTCGGCGTCCTCGTCGGACACGGCTATGCGGGCAAGGTGCGCGACGCGCTTGACGGTTTTGATGTCGACGGACATGTGGCCCCCGGAGTGGCGGAAATCCCGTGCGCGGCTATAGCGATGCGAGCCGGCCGGCGCAACACGAACGGCATGCAAGGGGAGCATCCTGTGACAGGCGGATCGCCGCTCCGCCCCTCCGGTGCTCCCGATCTCCTTCAGTGAGTCAGACCGGGGTCGCCTTTCCGACCTCCGGCAGAATGATCTCGGTGCCGCTGCCTTCCAGACCCGCGACGAACTTGTCGGCACTCTGGTCGACCAGCCCGAAGCTCGCGTAGTGGCACGGAATGACCTTCTTGAAGTTGAAGTAGCGCCTGCAGGCAAGCGCGGCCACAGCGCCGCCCATCGTGAAACGGTCACCAATGGGGACAATGCCGATCTCCGGTGCGTGAAGTTCGTTGATGAGCGCCATGTCGGAGAAGATGTCGGTGTCGCCCATGTGATAGAGCGAGCGGCCGTCGGGGAAGTGCAGGATAAGGCCGAGGGGATTGCCGAGGTAGGTGTTCGAGCCGCCCTCACCGCCAAAGGAGGAGGAGTGGTCGGCACGCACGAAGGTGGTGGTGAACCCCCCACAATCGACTGTGCCGCCAGTGTTGCCGGGGTTGATGCGGTCGCCCGACACGCCCTGGCCGACGAGGTACATGCAGATTTCGAAGTTGGCGACCAGCATGGCCCCGGTCTTCTTGAGAATGGCGGCGGCGTCGCCGATGTGGTCGCTGTGACCGTGCGTGAGCAGCACATGGGTGATACCCTCCGCCGGGCCTTCCCAGCCCCCCTGCCAGGAGGGATTTCCGGTCAGGAACGGGTCGATGAGGATCCGTGCATCGCCGGCGTCGATGCGGAAGGCCGAGTGGCCATACCAGGTCAGGTTCATGCGTTCGCCTCGTTTTTTGGTTGGAGATTGATTGAGCGCAGCCCCGGACGATTTCAAGTCCCGCTGGTGCGGATAGTTCCCGAAGCGGCACCAAACCACGGGGCAACGCGCGGAACGGCGAGGATCCGGAAACGGAGGGACCAAACGCTCGGGCTCACCTGTCGTAAACACATCCCGACCCGATCCGGTCTGATCCGCCGTCGGCAAGTTCCACATGGTTTGGAGGAACGCATGTGGCTGCCGAAGCCTACCTCCGCGGAAGGCATTTTTCCCGTCCGGAAAGCGTCGCCTTGTTGCGCAGGTTGGCCGCGGCGACGGCACCGAGGCACACAACACAGACGGAACCTGCCATCCATGCTGCCATGGTCATCCGGCCGTTCCAAACCGGCATCCCAGACGAGCAGGACACCCGCGCGGCAACGAGTGACGAATTGCTGTAGGCTTGTGGGCCGGCGCATGAGATGTACCCAACGCACCGGCCCGTTGCCCGAGAGGATGAGCTTTGCGCCACGCGGTGAGCGGATCAACTTGGCCGTGAGGACCATAGGCCCATCTTCGTTCGTCTGTCCTTCCCTGCTTTTCCTCCCCTCGCCGTTTTCGTGTGTGGACACGCACAATAGACTGGTTGGGCCACCAAGCGGCGGATCAACCAGCGCTCTTCCGAGGTCCGCCTCCATCGGCTGAGCGCATTCCGAACATGCTGTGAGGGACGCGCGAATGCGGATTGGCTTGGCCGCTAACTCTGGCAGACTTGCCTGCGATGCGGGCCGTCACGGCATTGGGCCGCGATAGGCGGCTTTGCGCATGAGAGGGGGTCCAATGATCACACATGGTTTCCGGCGTGTGATCCGACACATACCCAAGGTCCTGCTGATCATAGTCTCCGCTCTCCTGGGCGCCGTCGCGGCGGCGCTCGTGGTCGCGGTCATGGTCCTCAACAGCAAGCCCGATCTCGCCGTCTGGCACCTTGCCCACCTCGACGAGGAGTTTACCACGGGCACCCCGGTCGGCTCCCTGAAGGACTACCTCGATCTCGAGGAGCGGCTCTTCGCGCAGCTGAAGCGCGAGGTCTACGACAAGATCGAGGACAGGCAGAAGACCCGCTTCAATCGCTACAATGCGGGCAGCGCCGCCGACCCGGCGATGTGGCCCCAGAACTGGAACCGCACCTACCAGCTCTCCCATGAGGCGCCTTCATTCGGCGTTCTCATGCTGCACGGCTACTCCGACAGCCCCTACAGCCTGCGATTCCTCGCGGATCGGCTGCACCGGGATGGCGCAGAGGTTCTGGGACTGCGCATCCCGGGCCACGGGACCGCGCCGAGCGCCCTCATCCAGACGACCTTCGCCGACATGGCTGCGGCCGTCCGCATCGGCGCAAGGCATCTCGCTGACGAACTCGGCGGCAAGCCGTTCTACATCGTCGGCTATTCGAATGGCGGCGCCTTGGCGACGCACTACGCGCTGGCGTCAGTGGAGGACCCAACACTGCCGCAGCCGGCGGGAATCATCCTGATCTCTCCCGAGATCGGGATCACCGAGATCGCAGCCTATTCCGACTGGCAGGCGCGCCTCGGCGACCTGCTCCGCCTCTCCAAGCTTGCATGGAATCAAGTCGAGCCGGAATACGATCCCTACAAGTACAACTCCTTCGCCGTGAACGCGGGCTATCAGGCCTACCAGGCCACGGTCGAAATCAAGGCGCAGCTCGATCGGCTGGCCGAACAAGGTAAACTCGGCGAGATCCGGCCCATTCTCGCCTTCCAGTCGGCGGCTGATGCAACCGTCGAAGCGCAGGCCCTGCTGACCAGGTTGTTCGACCGACTCCAGTCGGAAGGACACCAGCTCGTCGTCTTCGACGTCAACCGCATGTTCGCGGCACAGGGGCTGCTAAACGGGGCGCTGGACGCAGATGGCCTGCTGGCCGGACCGCCGCACTCCTACGACGTTGCGGTGCTGACCAATCAGGACAATGACTCCGCGGCGGTGGTGGTGCGCGGGCGAGCGGCCGGCGATGACGCCGTGACAACGACGCCGCTCGGCCTCTCCTGGCCCGATGAGGTTTATTCGCTGTCGCATATCGCCCTGCCCTTCCCACCGGACGACCCGCTCTACGGCGAGGGCGGCGGGCGGGAAAACCCCGGCCTCAGGCTCGGCCGCCTCGACCTTCGCGGCGAAAACCGTACCCTCGCGATCCCCAATACGGCGATGACCCGCCAGCACTGGAATCCCTTCTTCTCCTACCTGTCGGATCGGACGCTGGCATTCGTCAAGGAAACGGCAAAGTGACGAGGGCTCCGGCGGTGTCCCATCCGGGGGACCGCATCCGGCGCGTCGCCAGGGCCATGCTGGGACCACGCCCATCCCCTTGAAGGCCGGCAGGGACGATCTCATATTCTCGTGCGCCGCATTAGGCCGTTGTTCTTGCTCTACATATCAGGAGGAAAGGATGACAGATGGTGCGTTCGTTGTCCCCGTATACGTCAAGCATGGCAACCATCGTTGCGAGGAGGTCAGCTCCATCCGGGACGCGTTGAGCTTCCTTGAGAAGTGGCCGGAAGAACGACGTGGGGTCATTTGGGAAACGGTCTGTCGAGCCTGCCGGCGAGCCCACGATGGCATGATGCCGGTGTCGGCAGCTCGACAGGCTTTCGAGGCTTTCGCGCGCATGTCGAATATCCTAGTCGAGAAGGCCATCCCCGAACCCTGGGTGATCCCGACCACTGCCGGCAGCAGCACCAAGGGCGGCGTAGCCGCCTGAGACGCGGTGAGGTCCGGGCCCGGGCCGTTCGGCCGCGAACGCCCGCGGCACCCGGTCGGCCTTCGCGGAAAACGGCACCGTCGCGACCCGCGGCCATCAGGCCGATCGCGTCGCGAACCATGTTGGGACGCGTTGAGCCAACCCGCCACGGACGACGCACGCGGGAGGCGCCTTGCGGCCTCCCGAGCGGGGAGCCGGATGCCCTGCGGATGCTCCTGGACGATGTAGAGTCCGCGTGTGTGAGATCGAGACCCGGCGTCAGGGTGCGCCAGACCGTTCTCATTCATTGAGGCGTTCCCGGTGGGGCTGACCTCACCGACCCGCATGTGTGCCGAACGCGCCGCGTTTCCCCGCACAGCCATGATTCGGACGGGTCAGTAGCGGTTGACGGCAACGAGGCAGGGAACACGCCCCTCCTTCGCGGCAGCGCATCACCAGGGTACCCCTCCGGCCCAATCACCCTTGCCACTACCGCTTGGTCGGCTTTCTCCGGCGCGCCGCACCCGCAGCGTGAGGACACGCTGCGGATCAGGTTGACGAGGCGACAGGCCGAGCCGTAAAGCAGTGCACGCGCGGGTTCGTAGCAGAAGGACGGCGGCGACCGAACGACACCAGGCCGCCAGGCTGGGAAGCCAGCGAAATCAGCGCGTCTGGAGGGATGGCCGAGCGGTTTAAGGCACCGGTCTTGAAAACCGGCGTGGGCGCAAGTTCACCGTGGGTTCGAATCCCACTCCCTCCGCCAAGCGCCACCATTTTTGCAATAAACTTGATGCGTTACAGGTTTCAGCGGCGACTGAGCATCGAACCTTCGCACCCACGAAGCGAACCTGCCCACTGCCTGCCGCCGCCCTAGAACGTCGGTACGGGATGGATCCGGCAGTCGTATCGTCGAGTGCTATTGTGCTTGATGTGCTCGGCGTAGAAGTTGATCATGGAATCAGCGGCGAGGAACGCCGAGACGACATCAGGGGGTATGCTGCAGAAGTGACGGGCGTCCTCCCTGAGCTGCATGATCATGTACTGCTTCTCGGCGCTGTAACAGACGCGCGTTATTCCGATACTTGGGTTAACGTCGCGGCAGTCGAAGGCGCTCGCCGGGACACATTGCCCGGATTTCGGACAGAGCTGGTCCTCAGCCCGAGCAGGCCAGGTCAAGAGCCCTGACACGGAGAGCATGAGCAACAGCGAGAGCACCAGCCGCCACAATCCTTGCTGCACATAGACAGGTGACTTGCCGTAGCCGTCCATTGTCATCCCCCCAGCCCATCACAGGCTATCCCATTTGGAATGAACGTAAACAGCAAGCCCCACCGCTGCCAGACGAACCTTTAGTCACCTATGACTGAGCATTACAGTGAAGACCCATGCAAAGGCGCACGCCGCGGAGGTTGTCCGGATATCCAATCGGAACAACCAATCCCCCCTCGCCGTCGCAGCACCGTCCTGCGAGACCTTGGAGTACACCGAGCTACGGGATTTTCTTCGGCGTCTGGCCGGACTGAGGGCGATCTTCACCCCCCATCTGCACCTTGCAATAACCGCGTATTCACAACGCATCCCGACCTTCTCACTCTACGTGCGCGAGAAGACCAAGCGGTTCTGTGACCGAATCGGTCAACCGGAGCGCGCACAGGATCTGAGCGTCGCGAAGCCCGCGGACTTCAAGCGGTTCATCGCGGCTGCGGAAGCCGCAACATGGGCGGATCAGGATGAGGAAACCTTGCAGCGGCTCCAGGGGCAGGCATCATCGGTGCTGGCGTTCCTCAACCAGGAGCGCACAAGAGGCCGGGTAACCTATCCGGTAGGACCGAAGTTCACTGTAACGTCCGCCCGTTTTGCCACCCCGGTCCGACAGCTGAAATCGATACGTTCCTGAAGCGTACTCGAAAGGATTTGCCGGGCTCCGAGCCCTTGTAGATGCCAAACTTGAACCGATAGAACGGCTTGTGCGGCTTTTCCGAAGCATAGCCGATGACGCCGCACCAGCTCGTTTCCGGGCCCTTGTTGATCGAAGCGCCGATGCAACTCCCGTCGCCGGGCTTGACCATCAGGCGGATCGCAACGTTCACCCATTCGCCCGGAGGGAAGTCGACATAGACCACCGGTCGTCCCCCCGGGCGGCTCCCGTCACCTCGCGCCATGACCGCGCCCCTGTTGTCCTGCCCTCTCTGGATGCGCAATCCGGCAATCGGGGGTCGTCCGGGGTTCTGCCAGAACTGCGCGACATAGAAGAATTCGTTCGTGACATCGGACGATTCGGGGATGTTCACGTCGAATGACACAACATATTCCACCCCGAACCGGAGGCGCGACCTCTTGTCGGTGAAAGCGAGTTCGCTCCGGTCCTTCGGCGTCTGTCTGTCACTACGGACATTGAACTCGATGACCCGGCCGTCTTCGGTGAGCGTCGGCGGAGCACCGGCACCCTCGCATTTGCCGGGCAGGGTCTCTCCGGACGGGAGACGCAAATTGCCGCCAGATCCGATGACCGCGGAGCAGCGGGGGCCGTCGATGATTTGGGACTGGCCATACGGCAGGGACTCGCTCGCGACGATGCCGCAGCCCAGCGCCCACAGCGCGCCCGCAAGGAAAATCAGCTTCGTTGTTCGTGTCATTGCTTTTGCGAGCTGCCTCTTATCGCCGGCGTGACCGCGGCACGTAAGGGGCCGCCTTCCGCCCCCATCTGACAGGACAAGGGGGCCAACTTCAAGAAACGAACCGGCGCGGCCCCAACCGTCCCCGACCCGCCGAGCGCAAATGTGCCGAGGTGCGGGCACCTTGCCGGCACGCAAATACCGCCCGATTTCAGTTCCGCACGCTTTGGTGCGGCCAATGTCGCTGTCCGGGCTGGATTTCCGCGACGCTCCGATTGATAACTTCCCCAGCGCCCGTGAATCGCGGAGGGCCGGCGCTTCCGGCGGCAGGCCGCGATTGGGACGTTCGACAGCATCATCTTCCCACCATGACCGATGGTCTGCGGGAAGCAGGGAGGGATGACGCATGTCTCATGCGTGTGCTGTGCGACAGAAGCGGGTGGCCAACGCGCGTGTTGCCGGGCGGCTGGTGGGCCTTGCGCTGGCAGGCGCCCTGCTGGCGGGATGCGAGGGAGGCGTCCTCGACCCGCAGGGGCCGGTCGGAGAGGGAAACCGGCAGATCCTGCTCAACTCGCTGACCGTTATGCTGGTCATCGTCGTGCCGACCATCATCGCCGCGCTCGTGTTCGCCTGGTGGTTCCGTGCCTCCAACTCCAAGGCGAAATATGATCCGGGCTTCACCTATTCTGGGCGCATCGAGCTGATCGTCTGGTCCATCCCCACGCTGACGATCCTCTTCCTCGGTGGCCTTATCCACTACGGATCCTACCAGCTCGATCCGGCAAAGCCGCTCGGCCCGCCCGAAAGCACCCTGGAAGTGCAGGTCGTCGCGCTCGACTGGAAGTGGCTGTTCATCTATCCGGACCGGCAAGTGGCGAGCGTCAACGAACTGGTGATCCCGGTCGGCGTGCCAGTGCATTTCCGCCTGACCTCGGCCAGCGTCATGAACGTGTTCTTCGTGCCCCAGCTCGGCACGATGATCTACGCCATGAACGGCATGGAGAGTGACCTTCACCTCCAGGCCGACAGGGCGGGCGATTTCTATGGCCAGGGCGCGCATTACAGCGGCGCCGGCTTCCCGCACATGAACTTCAGGGTGCATGCCGTGCCGCGGGAGGAATTCGACCCGTGGGCAACCCAGCAGCGCGTAAGCGGGAAGGTGCTCAACGCCGAGACCTATCGGGAACTGGCGCAACAGAGCATCGGCGTCGCGCCCTACACCTACGGACAGGTGCAGCCCGGACTCTTCGACGCAATCGTCCACCAGGTCCTGCCGCCCTCGCCAGGGCCGGGCGGGGACGGCGACTCCGCCAGCCAGGCCCGGCTGCTCGACGACAACATCTGCACCACTCCGGTGACGACGAGCGAGATGGACTTCGACTTCAGCAGGGGCGGGTGAGACATGCTGGGAAAACTTGACTGGTCGGCCATCCCCCTCGACGAACCGATTCCGCTCGTGGCTGGGGGCACCGTGTTCCTGGCGGTGTTAGGGGTGCTCGCCTGGGTCACCGTGAAGGGATGGTGGCCGTATCTCTGGCGCGAATGGATCACCTCCGTCGACCACAAGCGCATCGGCGTCATGTACATCGTACTCGCCGCGCTGATGCTGCTGCGCGGCTTCATCGACGCCATCATGATGCGCACCCATCAGGCCGCGACGCTCTACGGCGACGGCTATCTGCCGCCTGAGCACTACGACCAGATCTTTTCGGCACACGGCACGATCATGATCTTCTTCGCAGCCATGCCGTTCGTGATAGGGCTGATGAACTTCGTGGTCCCGCTGCAGCTCGGCGTGCGCGACGTAGCCTTCCCGACGCTGAATTCGGTCGGCTTCTGGTTGACGGCGTGCGGCGCACTGCTGGTCAACCTGTCGCTCGTCATCGGCGCGTTCGCCCGCACCGGCTGGTTGCCCTACGCGCCCCTGTCGGAGCTGGAATACTCGCCCGGGGTCGGCGTCGACTACTACCTCTGGGCGATCCAGATCTCGGGTGTCGGGACACTGCTAACCGGCGTCAACCTTGTCACCACCATCCTCAAGATGCGCGCGCCCGGCATGGGCTACCTGCGCATGCCGATCTTCTGCTGGACCTCGCTTGCCTCGTGCATGCTCATCGTCGCTGCCTTCCCGATCCTGACGGCGACGCTCGCAATGCTGACGCTCGACCGCTACCTCGGCTTCCACTTCTTCACGAATCTCGGGGGCGGCAACCCGATGATGTTCGTGAACCTGATCTGGGCCTGGGGCCACCCCGAGGTCTACATCCTGGTGCTGCCCGCGTTCGGCATCTTCTCCGAAATCTTCTCCACCTTCTCGTCGAAGCCCCTGTTCGGCTACCGGTCGATGGTGGCCGCGACGCTGTTCATCTGCGTCGTCTCCTTCATGGTCTGGCTGCACCACTTCTTCACCATGGGCGCCGGCGCCGACGTCAACACCGCCTTCGGCATCGCCACCTCGGTGATCGCGGTCGGCACCGGCGTGAAGATCTACAACTGGCTCTTCACCATGTATGGCGGCCGCATCCGCTTCGACACGCCGATGCTGTGGGCTCTGGGCTTCATCACCACCTTCACCATCGGCGGCATGACCGGCGTCCTGCTTGCCGTGCCGGCCGCGGACTTCGTGCTCCACAATTCGATGTTCCTGGTCGCCCACTTTCACAACGTCATCATCGGCGGCGTGGTGTTCGGGGCGTTTGCCGGCCTGACCTTCTGGTTCCCGAAAGCGTTCGGTTTCCGGCTGCACGAGGGTTGGGGCAAGGTTGCCTTCTGGTTCACGATGGCGGGGTTCATCCTCGTCTTCGCCCCACTCTACTTCGTCGGCCTGCAGGGCATGACGCGGCGCCTGCAAAGTATTCCCGTCGAAGGGTGGGCGACGCCCATACTCATCGCCCTGCTCGGCATCTTCGTGATGATCATCGGCGGGGCCTGCCAGGTCATCCAGCTCGTCGTGTCGATCCGCCATCGCGACGAACTGCGCGACACGACGGGCGATCCGTGGGACGGCCGGTCGCTGGAATGGTCGACCCCCTCGCCCCCGCCGGCCTTCAACTTCCCTCATCTGCCCCATGTCGAGGACGCCGAGCCCTACTGGAGCATCAAGCAGCGCGCGATCGAGGGGCAGATTCCCCTTGAGCCGTTGGAGTACCAGGCGATCGAGATGCCGAAGAACAGCCCGACCGGCTTCGTGACCTCCTTCTTCGCGACCCTCATCGGCTTTGCCCTGATCTGGCACATCTGGTGGCTGGCGCTGGTCGGCGTGCTCGGAGCCTACGTTACCTTCGTCGTCTTCGCCTGGCGCGATCAGGGAGAATACGAGATCCCCGCCGAGGAGGTCGAGCGCGTCGACCGAACGCGACTGGAAGCGCGCCGGGCCTGGTACCAGCGCCGGGAGCAAGTCGCATGAGTGACACTACGGCCGGCTCCCTGCCTAGCGACATCTCGGCGCGCAGCGACATCCACGACCCCTACCGCATCGGCCGTTCCGCGGGCGGGAGAGGAGAAGGCCACGGACGCGACGCGACCGGTCGCGGCGAGGGCGGCCCGGCTTCGCGCTTCGTCACCGTGACCTACGGTTTCTGGATCTTCCTGCTGTCCGACATCATCATGTTCTCGGCCTTTTTCGCGGCCTACGCGGTGCTGTCAGGCAGCACCGACGGCGGGCCGACGGGACGGAGCCTGTTTGAACTCGACCGCGTGGCGATCCAGACCGGCCTGCTGCTGACCTCCAGCTTCACCTGCGGCCTCGGCAGCATCACTCTTCATCGCCGCAACATGGCCTGGACGCTGATCTGGCTACTGGTGACGGGCGTGCTGGGCGCCGGCTTCCTGCTCCTGGAGCTCCAGGAATTCTCGGGCATGATCACGCAGGGCGCCGGACCCACCCGCAGCGCTTTCCTGTCTTCCTTCTTCGCCCTGGTCGGATGCCACGGCCTTCATGTGACGATGGGGCTGCTGTGGCTCGGCACCATGATGGCGCAGCTTTGGGTGAAGGGCTTTCGGGCCGATCTCATCCGACGCCTGCACTGCTTCAACCTGTTCTGGCACGCGCTGGACATCGTCTGGATCGCGATCTTCAGCCTCGTCTACCTGCTGGGAGCCAGCGTATGAGCGACATTCACCGGCATCAGCACAATGGCGCCGACCTCGACGATGCGGCGCCGGGCGAGGAGCGGGTCAACGAACGGGAGCCCGCCGGCGGGCTGCAGGGCTATCTGATCGGCTACGGCCTGGCGATCCTGCTGACGATCGCCTCGTTCGCGGCGGCTCAATCAGACCTGATCTACGGGCCCGCAGTGATTTCGGCGCTCGTCGTGCTGGCGATCGCTCAGATGGGCGTACACCTCGTGTTCTTCCTGCACCTGACGACCGGGCCGGACAACACCAACAACGTGATCGCACTGACGTTCGGCGTGTTCATCGTGGTGCTGGTCGTGCTCGGCTCGATCTGGATCATCATGAACCTCAACCACAACATGATGCCGATGCATGGACTGCAGCCGCCTGCGGGGTAGCAACCGATAAGCGTAGACGCGCGACCGCTCTCCGCCGGCTCAGGCCGTCATCATCCGACATGTGCGGTAGTCATGAAAAAAGCCCGCCGAAGCGGGCTTTTGACGTCCTGGGGGCTTCCTACCAGCTCTGGCGCCCGTACCAGTCGTCGATGTCGCTCTTCACGCGATCCTTCGCGATGCCGTAGCGCTCCTGGATCTTTCCTTCGAGCTGGTCGCGCCTGCCGGCGATCACGTCCAGGTCGTCGTCGGTGAGGCGACCCCACTGTTCCTTGATCTTCCCCTTCATCTGCTTCCAGTTACCTTCGACCCTGTTCCAGTCCATGGCGTGCCTCCTCTGTTGTGCTCGCTGAGGTCGAAACGCGCCATCGGCGGTTTGGCTCCAAAAAAAATCCGCACAGACGGGTCCCGCGCTCATCTCAAGGCCGGCCACCTCTACCCCCTGCCCCGCTCCTGCTCGGCGACGATCGCGGCGATCTCGTGCGCCTTTTCGCGCATGTGGCGGTCGTCGGTCGGCAGCAGGACGACCTCCGTCATGCAGGCGCGGACCGGAAGCCCCACGCAGAAGAGGGCCGTCTCGGCCACATCCTCGGGCTGTAGCATAAGCCTTCGCTCCGCCGCGCTCGGGGGCCGTGGCCGGGTATTCAGGATCGGCGTCTCGACCTCCCCCGGCGAGATGCAGATGCTGCGGATGCCGTTGATGCCTTCCTCCGCATTGAGGTTGGCGCTCATGGCGACGACGCCATGCTTGGAGGCGGAGTAGCTGGGGCCGCTCACCGTCTGCAGCGAAACTCCGGCCTGCGAAGCGATGTGGACGATGCTGCCGCCGCCCCCGGCGCGCATGCCCGGCAGAACGGCGAGCGTGCAGTAGAACATCGCCTTGAGGTCAAGGTCGATCACAGCAGACGCTGCCTCCGGCGTTAGGTTGCGCCAGTGACGCCGGGTGGTGTTTCCGCCGGCGCTGTTGACGAGGACCAGCGGATCGCCGAGGTGCTCCGCGACGACTGCATGGGCAGCCGCCACCGCGTCGGCATCCGTCACGTCAGCCGGAACGACCAACGTCGCTCCCCCGCCACTTTCGGCAACGAGCGCCGCGGTTTCTTCCAGGGCGTCCCGCCGCCGCCCGGTCAGCGCCACGCGCCCGCCCGCCTTCGCGAAAGCCAGGGCGCATGCGCGACCGATGCCGCTTCCGGCCCCCGTCACCCAGGCGATGGTCCCCTCCAGGAATGCCATTTAAAGCGCCCTCCGCGGCATTGACGCAGCAACGATGCAGCTCGCGCGGGAAGCCTATCAGCGATGGGCCCCGCGCCAACACCGCGGAATGCGACGGGTGACCGACGCCAGCCAAAGCGGTCGGCGGGCACTGTCCTCCCGAGTTGTCGGCATCTGCCCTTCAAGCTCCTTCAAGGCATTGAGATGCCGCGTGAGACCGCGTCCCGGCGGATTTCCTCCCAGACTTCCCCCACGAGCCTATTCACCATCTCTTCCCACTCCTCCCGTCGGAGATCGCGCAGGGGAGCAGGCAGGCTGTCCGCCCGGGAGAGCGCGCATTCGGCCTCTGCTAGTTCTTCACAGACTTCCTGGAATGCATTGTTTGTCTTTATCATCCTCCGGATAGTCAATTCGAAGCGCGGAAAGTGGCGAATGGCGGACATGACTGCCTTATCCGCCCGAAAGCCGCTGTCTTTTCCGCCCGGCGTCATGATCCGGATGCTACTTTGACGCTATTGAAGCCGCCATGCCTCACATGTAATTTACGTGGTGAGCCCGCAAGCGATGAAATCGATGGCTTACGGGCCTGCCAGAGGGGGTCGCGTGAGCCAAGCGGTGCCATCCCCGGACCGCCGGAGCCACGGTTCCGACACCGACGCGCGCGTGCAGCTCGATCGGATTCTCGCGAGCAGCGATTTCGACGCGACCGATCGCGAGCGTCGCTTCCTCAGCCATGTCGTCGATGAGGCGCTGTCGGGGCGCGCCGATCGCATCAAGGCCTATTCGATCGCCGTCGAGGTCTTTGGCCGGGACGCCTCCTTCGACCCGCAGACGGATCCCATCGTTCGCATCGAGGCCAGCCATCTGCGGCGCGCGCTCGAACGCTACTACCTGACCTCGGGCGCAGCCGACCCACTCCTCATAACCATCCCGAAGGGAGGCTACGTTCCGACCTTCACGCCGCGTCCGCAGACGGCGGGGCATTCCGGCGCCGCTGCCCTTCCCGCAGCTCCTGCCTCGGTTCCAGCCGGGCGCCGCTACGACGTGCGTTTGGTGAGCGCGGCGGCCGTACTGCTTCTGGTCACTATGGCGGGCGCCTACTCGTGGTGGGGGACGGGACAGACACCGCGGATGCCGGAACGGCCACGCCTGCTCGTGATGCCGTTCGATGACCTGAGCGTGACCGAGACGTCAGCAGCGATCGCGAGAGGGCTGACGCAGGAGATCGTCGGCCAACTCTCCAAGTTCAGGGACATCGTCGTGATCGAGGCCGCAGATGGGCGACCGCGCCAGATCGCGCCCCCGCCGCGCTTCACTCTGGCGGGCAGCGTGAACCTTTCGCCGGAGACCTTCCGTCTGAGGGTCAGGCTGATCAACCAGGCGGACAGCTCGATCCTGTGGGCGGACACCTACGACGGCGGGATGAACGTGACGGAAGTCGTCGGCGCACAATCGGCGATCGCGCGCGACGTTGCCACGACCCTCGCCCAGACCTATGGCGTGATCTTCCAGGCTGACGCGTCGAGGCACGTGGACAACCCGCCCGACGATTGGGCGGCCTACTCCTGCGCCCTCTCCTACTATGCCTATCGCGCCCTGGTGGACCTGAACGCCCTGGACGGCGTGCGGGCATGCCTCGAGGACGCGGTCGCCCGTTTCCCCGACTACGCCACCGGCTGGGGACTTCTGTCGCAGGCGTACATGGACGGCATGCGTTTCCGCTACCCGTACGACGGACGCTCCTCGCAGGAAACCATCGACCGCGCGCTTGCGGCAGCGAAGCGCGCGATCGAACTCGATCCGCTCAACATTCGCGGCCTGCAGTCGGAAATGTTCGCGCTCTATTTCAACGGGGACATCGACGGCGCGCTGGCGGTGGGCAAGCACGCCATGACCATCAACCCCAACGATACCGAGCTCATGGGCGAGTACGGATACCGGCTGGCCCTGTCGGGCAATTGGGCGGAGGGATGCCCGCTGGTCTCGGAGGCGATGCATCGCAACCCCGGGCCGATGGACTACTATGAAACGGCCATGGCGCTCTGCGCCTATTTTGCCGGGGATTATGCGCAAGCCGCGACGCTGATCCGGCGCACGGTGATCGGACACAACCCGAACTACCACGCCATCGCGGCCGCCGTCTTCGCCGAAGGTGGCTACATGGACGAAGCGGCGCGCGAACGGGACTGGCTGGAGACCAACGTCCCCGGGCTCATCGAAAACGCCCGACAGGAAGTGACGCTACGCTTTCGCAGGGAGGAAGATGCCGCAACCTTTCTTTCGTCACTGAAGAAAGCAGGCCTGAAGATCGCAGACTGAAACTTCGGCTTACGCGTAGGCAACAGTTAATTACGTACCTGACCTTCGTTCGATCGGCCACAAACACCCAGGCAAGAACGCAATGGGATTGTGGAGGCAAGGCGATGAAGATTTCCAGACGTGCGGTTTCTCTCGGAGGTGCCGGCCTGCTGGCCGCGACTGCCTTGTCCACGACCTCAACACACGCTGAAGGCCTGGTCTCGGACCTCATCGAGGGCTCGGACGAGTTCGCACTCGCCCTTGAAGCCTACATCTTCCTCTATCCGCTGGTCACGATGGAGATGACCCGCAGGGTCGTCACCAACGTCGCGGAACCGGAGGGCACCAAGGGCCCGATGGGGCATCTGATCAAGCTGAGGGAGTACCCCAACGCCCAGTTCCGGGACGTCACGGCGCCCAATGCCGACACGCTCTACACGACCGCCTTCCTCGACGTCGGCGAAGAGCCCTGGATCGTGAGCCTGCCGGACCTGAACGGCCGCTATGCGCTGTTCCCGATGCTGGACGCCTGGACGACTGTGTTCGAAGTGCCGGGCAAGCGCACCACCGGCACCGAGGCGCAGACCTATGCGATCACCGGCCCGGGTTGGGAGGGCGCGTTGCCGGAGGGCGTGACGGAGTACAGGTCGAAGACCAGCCTCGTGTGGCTGCTCGGCCGCATCTACTGCACGGGTACCCCGGAGGACTATGCCGAGGTCCACAAGCTACAGGACGAGGTCCAGCTCTATCCACTCAGCGCCTGGGGCAAGGAATGGACGCCGCCACCCGGCAAGGTCGACCCGTCCATCGACATGAAGACGGCCGTGCGCAACCAGGTCAATGCGATGGACGCCGTCGAATACTTCACGCTTGCCGCGGCGCTCATGAAGCGCAATCCGCCCTACGAGGCCGACGCGCCGATGCTCGAGGATCTCGCCCGGATCGGCATCGTGCCGGGCAAGGACTTCGACAGGTCAAAGTTCGATCCTGCACTCGCGAAGCGCATTCCGGAGCTCGGCTTCGCGCGCATTATGCTGCACTTCAAGTTCAGCGGCGGCGACATCAAGAACATCGACGACTGGGGCTTCACCACGAAGACCGGCATCTATGGCACCGACTACCTTCAGCGGGCGCTGATAGCGGCCATCGGACTTGGCGCCAACCGGCCCCAGGACGCGATCTACCCAACGTCGCTGAAGTCCGGCCACGGCCTCAGGAAGCGAAGCTACGACGGTTCGGAGAAATACGTGCTGACCTTCAGCAAGGGGCTGACGCCGCCGGTCTCCGGCTTCTGGTCGCTGACGATGTATGACGACAAGTACTTCTTCGTCGAGAACCCGCTGAACCGCTATTCGATCAGCGCGCGACAGCCCCTCAAGGCAAATGCGGACGGCTCGATCGACCTCCTGATCCAGCACGAATCTCCCGGGCCGGACAAGGAATCCAACTGGCTTCCAGCTCCCAAGGGAAAGTTCATCCTGATGATGCGGCTCTACTGGCCGAACGAGAGCAATCCTTCGATCATCGACGGGTCCTGGACCATCCCGCCGGTGAAAAAGGTCGGATGACAACCGCAACGAGAGCGGAGGCCGCAATGATCCTGGCTCGCACCGGCATGAACGACATCGCGAAAGCCTGCTTCGCGTTCGGACTCGTTGCCTCAACGCCGGTCGGGGCCGCCGATCTCATATCGGCCGCCGCGCCGCAGCCTCCGGCAGATGAGCCGGGCTGGACCATCAGCGTCACGCCCTACTTCTGGGCGGCAGGTCTTTCCGGCGATGCGTCGCAGTTCGGCCTGCCCGTCGTCAACATCGATGCCAGTTTCAGCGACATCTTCGATCATCTCGACTTTGCCGCAATGCTGATCGGCGAGGCACGAAACGGGCCCTACAGCGTCTTCGGCGACCTGATCTACACCAAGCTCTCGGGTAGTCGCGGCACGCCCCACGGCATCCTGGCCACAAGCGTCGAGGTGGACAGCTCTGTATTCGCCGGCCTGGCCGGGGCCGGCTATTCGATCCTGGAAGGCCCGCAGGGACGGCTGGACGTGGTGGGCGCCGTCCGCGTCTGGTCCGTGGACACCAAGATCTCCTTCGATGGAGCGTTCCTGGGCGGCAGGACGTTCAGCGACAGCGCCACGTGGGTCGACGGCCTGGCCGGCTTGCGCGGCAATTACGCATTCACGCCGAAGTTCTTCGCGGTCGGCTGGGGGCTTATCGGCGCCGGCGGCGCGGATGTCGATTGGGACGTGGCCGGCGGCATCGGGTATCGCATCAACGACACATTCTCCGCCACCATCGGCTACCGCGCGATCGGCGTGGACTACAGCAACGACGGTTTCCTGTTCGACGTGGTGGAACAGGGACCGATCGCCGGACTGACGATCCGCTTCTGAGCGACAGGCCGTTTCCGGGCGTCAGGCCGCGGCCGGTACGCGCGCCTTGAAGATGCCGGCCATTGTGACTGCATTGCTGCGTCTCAGCCGGCGTTGCTGCCGGGAACAGCCCTACGCACCGGGGAAGCGTCGACGCTCACCGCCTGAAGCGGGGCCTCGACGACCCATTTGACGTAGGTTTGCGTCCGTTCAAGGCTGGCCGAGCCCATCAGGGACTGAGGCGTGACGCGGGTAAGAACGCGCGTCCCGAAGCCGGCCTTGCTGCCGTCTATTTCCTTGGGCTCGGCGAAATTTTCCTCCCACGTCAACTCGAAGCCTGGTTCACCCGATATCCGCGTCGTCGTCCGCCACGAAATGGTGAGCCGTCCCTTCCCGGTCGCGAAGATCCCGTACTTAGTGGAATTGGTACCAAGTTCGTGCAGCGCCATGCCGAGGCTCTGGACGGCCACGGGCAAGAGCAGCATCTCCGGCCCAGAGACTGTTACGAGGTCGGAATGCGGAAAGGTCTCCAGGTGACTGCGGATGAGCTGGACGATCGACGCGCCCAGCCATTCCGCGTCCACCAGCAGGTCGTGCACACGTGAGAGCGACATTATCCTGTCTCGCATCTGTTGCTGGAAGTCCGCCGGATCGGTGGCCTTCAAGCCGGTCTCGCGCACCATCGACAAAATGACTGCGAACTGGTTCTTGACGCGATGGTTGACCTCTTTCAGCAGCAATCGGATGCGCTTCTCGCTGTCCTTGGCGGCGGTAATGTCGCGGGCGATCTTCGAAGCACCGATGATCTCGCCGTTCTTGTCCCGGATGGGCGATATGGTCAGGGAAACGGGAACGAGCGACCCGTCCTTTCGTCGGCGGATGGTCTCGTAGGTCTTGATCCGCTCTCCGGCCTTGATCTTCGCGATGATGGTGGCTTCTTCCGAGTGCAACTCGTCGGGAATCAATATGTGGATCGTCTGGCCGATCGCTTCTTCCGCCGTGTAGCCGAACAGGAGTTCCGCGGCGGGATTCCAGGTCTGGATGACGCTCTGCAGGTTCTTGCTGATAATGGCGTCGTCGGCGGACTCGACGATCGCCGCAAGACGCGCGGTGGTCAGGTCATCGTCCATTTCCATCATATCCGAACCAGCCGTGTCCCGGACGTCGCATGGTCCGGCATGGCAACTACCGGAGCCGCGCTCCCGGCCAACGGCGAATGATAGGTGCGAGCCTTGCCACGGTGCGTGCGCGGCGGCGCACGGTCAGGACGCCCGCCCCCACCCCCTCGTGGCGAAGCAGCGCCCCCGCTGTCGAGCGGCACACCGTAGGGTCGAAAAACTCTGATCATCGTTCGGCTTTCGCGGGACTGAAAACAAACGGGATGCAATGGTTCCGGTTCCGGAGGACCGGCCGTCATAGGGCATTTCTGGCTGTTACTCCCGGTGCTGCTTCGGTGGCGCGTTCAGCGGCTGGATCCGGCAAGTTCAGCGACAGTTGCAGCAAGTACCAAGGCCATCGGGCCGCTCACTCCCAACGGAGGAGCGCGCCAATCGGGCTCACGCAGCGGAGCGCTTGCGGCCGGAGGCAGCCTTCCGCTTGGACGCCACGCCTTCCTTCTCAAGGCTCTTGCGAAGAACCTCTGCGAGGTTGACGACGTTCTCCTTCGGCCGCGGGGCCGCCTTCGGCGGCGCCTTGCCCTCCTTCTTGGCCTTGATCATCTCGATCAGCGCATTCTCGTAGGTGTCCTCGAACTTGCCGGGATCGAACTTCGTGGACTTCTTGTCGATGAGGAGCGAGGCGAATTCGACCATTTCCGGGTCGGTCTTCGTACGGGAAAGCCCCTCGAACGCCGACTTCTCCGAAACGACCTCCGCGTGCGTGCGAAGCGTCGTCATCAGCATGCCCTGCCCCTCCGGCTGCAGGATGACTTCGCGTCCGCGCTGGTAGAGCACGATGCAGGACCGTGCGGCCACGCCCTTTCTCTCCATCGCCTCGCGGATCACGGCAAACGCCTCCGTCGACAACCGGTCGCCGGGAATGACATGGTAGGGCTTTTCAAGGTAGCGCTGGTCGATCTCGTCGATCGGCACGAAGCCCTCCACGTCCATCGTGTGCTCGGTCGAGAGCTTCAGCGCCTTGATTTCCTCCGGATCGATCTGAAGAAATTCCTCTCCCCCGAGGTCGAAGCCCTTCACCTGATCCTCCGCCTCGACGAGGTCGCCAGTTACCTCGTCGACATAGGCGCTGCGCACCGGCTTTTTCGTCTTGCGGTTCAGGATGCGGAAATGGATCTTCTCCGCCTCGGTGGTGGCGCCGACAAGCTTGATCGCGCAACTCACCGACCCGACCTTCAAATGACCTTTCCAGACGGCACGCGGCGCAGACATGCGGCAACTCCTTGAATGCCAAGGAACTCCGCAACTCCCCGCAGGTTCCCGCGCAGCACGGTATCGACCCACTTTCGGCAAGCAGCGCTACGGTACACTGAGAAGTAATCTCGCGCCATCCGCCTCATTCCCAAGATTTCCCGCCCCGCTGTCGCAATTTCTGCTGTATCCTGTTTCGGCACTGTGTCGGGTTCCGACAACGGGGGCGACATGTCGGAGGCGAACCGCGTCGACGTTCCGAAGACCGGGAGCGGCTCCCGGTTTCCTTTAGGCGACCGGCCGATCGCGGCCGGGGCCGAGGCTCGCCAGGAACGCCGAGTGCTGACCGTCCTGTGCTACGACCTCGTTAGTTCCACGCAGCTGCTCGGAATTCTCGGCATCGAAGACTTCCAGGACCTGATTTCCGCTTTCCAGCAGCTAGCGCGGGAAGCCATCACTTCTCACTCGGGAACATTGCGGGTCGAAGCCGGGGACGGCGGCATCGCCGTATTCCCCATCGACATCGGCGCCAAGGACGCTGCGTCCCTGGCAATCAGCGCCGGACTTGAGATCGTCAAAGGCTGCCGTCGTCTCGCGGCCGCGCGAGGCAGGAGCGACCTCCAGGTCAGGGTCGGCGTGGCGACTTCCCTGACGCTGATCCAGAAGGGTGCCGATACCAGTGCGCAAGACACGGTGACCGGCCCGGCCTTTGCGCTTGCGACCCGCCTCCAGGCGATGGCCCGCCCCGACACTGTGCTGGTGTGCAACGAAACGCGCAACCTGACGCGTCGCTCCCACGTGTTCACCTTTCGTGGCTCTCACACGATCAAGGGATTCGCCGAACCCGAGCAGATCTGGCAGGCATTGAGCCACAAACGCGAGGTCGATCGCTTCTTCGCTTTCGGTCGCCTGGCCGGCCCCCTGATCGGCCGCACGGCCGAGGTCGAACAGATCCTGCAGTGCTGGAATGACGCAGTCTCCGGACTCGGCCAGGTCGTGCTCATCGAAGGAGAAGCGGGCATCGGCAAGTCGCGCATCCTGCACGAAATACGCCGACGAACGCGCTTCCAGCGCGGCACGCTGCTTCTCTTCCAGTGCATGCCGGGCGACTCTCGCTCGACGCTCTATCCGCTGCGCCAAGCGATCCTGGGAAGCTTCGACGACGGCAAACGCACTCTGACCTCGGGGTTGCTGACAAAGCTGTTTGCCGCCCGCGATGTTCACGACCAAAAGGTCGCCGACGTCTTCTCCTACCTTCTCGGTGCCCAGGGGGCGAATGCCGAATTCGAGGAATTGGATCCCGAGGCGATCCGCGAGAAGGCCAACTGGGCGGCGCGCAGCGCGCTTCAGGCCATCTGCGCCAGTGGGCCAGTGGTGCTGATCGTCGAGGACATCCACTGGATCGACCTCACGTCGCACCAGTTGCTGAGCGAGATCGCCAGGCTCGTTCCGCGTTGTCCGGTACTGCTGATCGCGACGACGCGACCAGGATTCGGTGCATGGCCCAACTCGGCGTGCACCCACGTCCAGCTCTCGCCCCTGGATCATGCCGACACCCTGCGCGCGATCGAAACGATGTGGCCGCAGGACAAGCCGGCGCCCGCCCCCGCGCTCGTCGAACTGGTCGAACGTGTCAGCGGCGGCGTACCGCTGTTCATCGAGGAAATATGCCAGTGGATGGCGGAGAGCTCCGCCAGTCGCTCGGAGCAACTGCCGGCAGGCGCCTCGTTTGGCCGTGCCTCCGTTCTCGAAACAGTGCTTGATGCCCGTTTGGAATCCCTCGGTTACGCCCGTGAGGTGGCAAAGGCGGCTGCCGTGTGCGGAAACAGGTTCAGCCTCGACCTGCTGTCAGCGCTCCTGCCCGAGTTCGAGCGGGAGACGATGGATGCAGCACTCGATGCCTTGGCCGAAGCGGGTTTCGTCCGCGTCCGGCACTCCGGCACACCGCTCTACACGTTCCGGCATGCGCTGATTCAGGAGACGATCTACAACAGTACGCTGCGGAAGCAGCGTCAGGTCCTGCATCAGCGCCTCTATGCAGCGGTCCGCGCAAGTCGGGAACTGGCCCAATGGCTGACCGCGGCGGCACTCGCGGAACATGCGGAACGAGGTGGGCTGGTCGAGGACGCGATCGGCGAGTTCGTCAACGCCGGCATGGAAAGTTCGTCACGGTCCGCCCTCAGCGAGGCGCGGCAATTGCTGGAGCATGCCATCGGCCTTTGCGAGCAGGTTGACGATACCGACCGCCAGGATGCCTTGCGGCTCTCCGCGATGGTCGTGCTCGGACCCATCCTGACGGCCCTAGAGGGCCCGAACTCCGAACATGCGCGCAAGCTCTACGACGACGGGGTGCGGATCGCCAGAAGGCGGCCGATCACCGAACGCGCCCGGTCGTTCCCGATCTATTGGGGCTGGTGGTTCACCAGCTCGATCATCGAAGGCGAACGGGTGCAGGCCGTGGTCAGTGACCTGAAAGAGGTCGAAGATCCGGAAATCCAGCTGCAGGTCAGGCATTGCCTGTGGGCGGTCGAATTCAATCGCGGCGACCATCGCGCCTGCATAAGCGCAACCGATGCCGGACTGCCGCTGTATGACGAAGGCACGGGACGAGCGAACGCCGTGCGTTTCGGCGGACACGACGCGCGGGTGTGCGGCCTCGCGCATCGTGCGCTGTCGCTATGGTTTTCGGGACGGGCCACCAGCGCTCTGCGTTCCATGTCGGACGCCAAACGCTGGGCCCAGCAGAGCGGCCACGTTGGCAGCATCGCCCATGCCTGCATCAACGACGCCATGCTCAGCTGCTATCGCCGCGACTTCGTCGGAATCCGCCAGGTGATCTCGGACCTGCGTCAGCTGACCGAGCATCATCACCTGCCGTCGCTGGCCGTTTCGGCCCAGATCTTCGAAGGCTGGTGCGATGGCAATGCTGGCGAACTGGAAGTCGGAAAGAGCAAGATGCGCGAGGGCCTCGGCCTGCATGGACAGGTGCAGACGCCGGAGGACGAGCCCGTCTATTGCGGCATGCTGGCAGAACTCCTCGCGCGCTCCGGCGAGGTCGAAGAAGCACTCGCACTGCTAGACGCTGCGGTGTCCCAGGCGGAAGCCGGCGGCAGCCGCTACTGGCTGGCGGAACTGAATCGGCGGATCGCGCAACTCCTCGCTCTCGACGCCACGAAAAGCGCCCGCGCGAGCGCAGCCTTTGAAAAGAGCCTGGCCATCGCCGTCGAACACAATGCCGTGCCCATCCTGATTGCGACGCACGCGAGCCTCATTGCTTCGAACCTTTCGCCCGAACTGGCTCGACGCTACGAGGGACATGTCGATGCCGCGAGGCTGCAGATCGAGCCCGGCGAGCCGCTCTTCGTGAACCCCGAACCGGAACCATGGGCCAGCCGGTAGTGGACCAGCACCAGCGCCTTGGTCCGCCCGTCGACGAAGCGCTCGCCTATCTTATGTCGATCCGCCAGGGGCTCGGCATCACCCGCATTGCCGACATCACCGGCCTAGACCGCGTCGGCATTCCGGTTGTCCAGGCCACGCGGCCCTTCTCCCTTTCCAACGCCGTCGCGCAGGGAAAGGGCGACAGCCTGGCGCGTGCCGCGGTCTCGACCATGATGGAATCTGCCGAGGGCTTCTTTGCCGAGCGCCTCGACCATTTCGATGCCACGCACGCGTCAGCCGCATCACTGGGCATTCCAGCCGGACGATTTGAGCCATGGCTTCGCGAGTCCGCGCCTGCGGATTGGCATGTCCGCGAAACGGCGTGGGTCGAGGCCGAGAACCTCATCGACGGCGGTCGTGGCTTCGTTCCGCTGGAACTGGTTCACACGGCCTATGTCGTGCCGCCAATCGCGACCGACGGGATTTTCATCCCGACCACGACCGGCCTGGCAGCCGCGCTGGATGAAGCCGACGCGACCGCTCACGGCATACTGGAATGCGTCGAGCGGGACGCCATCGCACGCGCGCTCCGCACCCATGGCTTCCTGCAGCAACAGCAGATCGACCCCGCGACGATCCACGACGCCAGGGTGCACTCCTTGCTGGAGCCGCTCGCGCAAAGGGACATGATCGTCGGGCTCTGGCATGCGCCCTCTCCTGTCGGCCTTCCGACGATCTGGTGTCATTTGATGGAGGCAGGACCGCGCGAGACCGTCCTGCTCCCCTTGCCAGCCGATGGCTCGGCCGCGGCCTACGACCCCGCTGCGGCGGTCATCCAGGCGATCCACGAGGCAGCCCAGGGGCGGCTTGCCGCGATCTCCGGTGCGCGGGATGACATGACCCGCGCCTCCTATCCGAAATATCCCGACTGGCAGTTGATCGCCGCGCACAGGCACCTGATCGTCGAGGGCAAGAAGGCGGTCAGCTTCGCAAGCCTGCCCCCCCATCGACCAGCCGCAGGCGAGGACTTGCTGTCCAGCCTCCTCGTCCGGCTCACAGGAAGCGGCATCAATGCCGTGTATCGAGTCCGCCTCGACACGGCCCCGTGGACCCGGCTGTCGGTCGTGAGGATCATCATCCCCCAACTGCTTCCGCTGGTGGAGTGAGAACATGCGGCCGCACCTCGTCTTCACCGGCCCCACGCTGTCGCACAAGGAGGCGCAGCGGATCGCCGACGTGATCTGCCTGCCGCCCGCGGCGCAGGGATCGATCGTCGCCGCTGTGCATCAGTACGATCCGGCGGCTATCCTCATCATCGACGGCACCTTCCAGACCGAGCCGGCCGTGCGGCACAAGGAGATTCTTTGGGCCATCAGTCGTTCCGTCACGGTGATCGGCGCTGCGAGCATGGGCGCTCTGCGTGCCGCCGAACTCTTTCCGCACATGTACGGCGTCGGCTTCATCTACCGCTGGTACCGGCGCTTCGCCTTCGCTCCCGATGACGCCGTTGCGGTGCTGCACGGTCCGAAGGAAGTTAACTTTTCGCCGCTTACCCGCTCGCTGGTCGACCTGAGGATCACCATCCGAGCCGCGCAAAGGCGAGACCTGATCCCCCTCGGACTGGCGAGAAGGCTCGACCGCGCAGCCCGTGCGCTCAATTTTCGCGACCGCACGCTGTCGCGCGTGGTCGGCGAAGCTATGCCGAATGCCACGAGCGACGAACTCAACGCCTGCCGGGAGATCCTTACCACAGCGTTCATCCAACAAAAGAAACGTGACGCGATCTCGGCATTGCAACTGTTGCGTGAAAACATTCCCGAACCGAGCGCACTTCACAAGTTCATCTTCACCTCCTCTTTCTCGCTAGAATTAGAGGATTCAGATCTAAAACCTTGAGTATATTTTGCAGAACTATACTGAACGAATTTACTTCATATAAGCTGCATGGTAACCTTCCACTAAACAGAGGGAACGAGCTCATGGAAACGCTTGAGGCCATGGGCATGACAGATCTGTCGCCCGGAACCCGCTTCCTGCTGTATCCGCAGGCGCCTCACCTTTCCGGATATGAGAAGCCGGAGACCGTGTGGATCTCGACCCCGCCGGGTCAAATCCTTCCGGGCCCGCAAGACCATCGCATGTATGTGTGCGATCCAGCCCTCGACAAACAACCCTACGAATACCCGTACCTGCCGCCCTTTGTCGGCGCCACCTTCCCGCCGGCCGAGCCCGGTCCCGACGGGCATTTCGATGAGATTGCGCCAGGTTCCCGCCAGTTCCTGGCCGCCCATGCATTCGCATCTGCAAGCCGGGTGCTCGACATTTGGGAAAGCTATCTCGGCCAGCCGGTCACCTGGTACTTCGCCGAGACATACGAGCGGCTCGAGATCATCCCGTGGGTCGATTGGGAGAACGCGCAATCGGGTTACGGCTACCTGGAGCTCGGCCGGGAAGAGGGAGCAGACAACGACGGCCAACCCTATGCGCTGAATTTCGATATGATAGCGCATGAGATCGGTCACGCGTTGCTGTTTTCCCTCTTCGGTATGCCCGAGGACGGCCTGCGGGTAGGCGACTTCGGACCATTCCACGAAGCGTGTGCCGACCTGATCTCGCTACTGTCGTTCCTGCACTTCGACAGCGGCATGGATCGCCTGCTGCGGCACTGCCGGGCCAATCTGCTCGTGCTCAACGAACTCAACCGAATTGCAGAGCTGACTGGCGATCGCCAGATCCGCATCGCCAGCAACGCGCGCAAGATGTCGGAAGTGACCGAAGAGATCCACGACCGCTCGCGCCCTTTCACCGGTGCGGTGTTCGATACCCTGGTCGACCTCTATCACGCCGGACTCGTGCGGCAGGGCCTCGCCGACGAGCGCCTGCTCGGCCTCGACATCAGGGAAGTCAGCGAGGCGGACATGCGGCAAATCTCCAGCTTTACGAGTGAGGTATTCCGCACCCGCCCCCTGCTCTTCAAGAGCGAACTGATCAAGGCGCGCGACGAGGTGGCACTCACACTCGCCTTCGCATGGCCAAGGCTCCACGCCGACAACCTGACCTACGCCCATGCGGCAGACGCCATTATCGCGTCCGCGGAGAATATTGGGCCAGCCGCGGCTAGAAGTTTCGACGAGAACTTTCGTTGGCGAGAAATCTTGTGAAACAACATACCTGAAGGGAGTGCGAGAAATGAACTCTGACTGCTGCAACAAGCCGACCTTGACCTTCCCGAACGGCACCTACAATGCAACGCAGGTGAGACTTTACGGAATAGTTCAGGAAAATTTTATCTCAACCACAGGAAAATCAACAATATTTACCGGACACGACACTCGCGTGAAGACAGAACTTTCTCTTTCGGATGAAAGCGAGAATGCAAAGAATATTGCAAGTCGAGTTGACGAACTTAGAAATAGCGAAGGATCAGAGGAAGATATACTTGACGCGTTATACAAGGAAAATCTTCTCGGACCAGGTCCAACGCTTCCCATAATATACTCAACTTATATAATTGTTGATTTAAAAAAGCCCGGCAGTAGTATACGAATAGTTGCCAATTACTCCGACGCTCGCGCCCCAATTTCGTGCGGCATAATAGTCGGATACGCCTACGAAGGGTTTTGTTATGATCTTCCAAAGCCAAAAATAATGGTAATACCGGCCATTCCACAAAAAATACCTAAAGGTGACAGCATATATTATGAAAAATATAGTAGTGAGTCAAAGTATATGCTGTGGATCGTTGACAAACTTGACGAGTGTGTCGAATTCGACATGAATCAAGGTTTCATCGAACAAATCGTCCTCGAAGCCAATCTGCCAGGCAAGCGCTCGCCCTCGATGTATGCGTCGAAGATGATGATGGGGCATCGCGGCGGCAAGCTGGGAGAGCCATAGAAGCGCATCGCGAACTGCTGTTCCGACGCGACAATGGGTGCGGACGAAGCCGCCTCAGGCGTGCAGCCCTCCACCGGTTGCCGCATGCGAACAGTCCGCGAACTCCTCGCCCTCTGCTGGCAGAAGCGAACGACCCGCGATCCGACGGGAGGCAAGCCGTGAAGCCTACTCGAGAAAATCAGCGCGGTGCGGGGTGAAGGTGTCGATGAGGCGGCCGGCGTCCAGTGCCTTGACGCCGTGAACCACGTTCGAGGGGACGATGAAAGTGTCGCCGGCCGTCAGTCGCTCGACGCGGTCACCTATGCTCACCTCGAAGGTTCCTTCCGCGACATAGCTTGCCTGCACATGCGGATGCGAATGCAGGGCGCCAATGCCGCCCGCGTCGAAGCCGAACTCCACGATCATCAGCTCGTCGGTATGCAGAAGCACCCGGCGGCGGTTGCCGGGCGCCACCTCTATCCAGGGCTTCTCGCCTGCGCGCGCAAAGACGGGTGTGTCGCTCATGTCAGTCTCCTATCGCGCCAGCCAGCCGCCATCGACCGGGACAGCGGCTCCATGCATGCAGTCTGATGCCGGCGCCAGCAGGAGCACGGCCACGGCGCAGAAATCATCCGCCTTGCCACTGCCCCTGCTGGCGCAGACATGCCTAGCGAACCCGACCGCGCACCGTCGAGTAGACCAGCGCGGCCAGCAGGATCAGCCCGCCCTGGAAGACGTACTGATAGGTCTGCGACAGTCCGAGGAAAGAGATGGCATTGAGTACCTCGGTGAGCAGCACCGCAGCAAGCAGCGTCCCGATGAAGGAGCCGCGCCCGCCCTTGAGGCTCGTCCCTCCAAGGACGACAGCCGTGATGCTGGCGAGCGTATAGCTCGCGCCCTGTTGCGGATCGCCAACGCCGATCTGAGCCATCAGCATCACCGCACCCAGTGCCGTGAACAGCGAGGTCACGATATAGGCGGCGATCATCGTGCGATCGACATGGACACCGACACGCCGCGCCGACTCCTCGTCGGAACCGACGGCGCGAAGCTGCCACCCCGGCCGCAGCCGCCGAAGCACGTATTCCGCGCCGACAGCGAAGGCGACCATGATGATGAAGGCCACCGGGACCGGTCCCAGCGACCAGGTGATCACCTCGACCACGTCGTAGCGGATGTAGCCGTCCGGGCCATCGCGCAGCAGGAAGCTGCACCCCTGCAAGCCGATATACATGGCGAGCGTCGCCGCGATGGGGGTGAAGTTCGCGAAGCGGATCAGTGTGCCGTTGATGGCCCCCACCACGGCCGCCGCGACGAACATCAGCAGGAAACCCGTAGCCACGGTCGTCGCCGACATGCCGTCCAGGACGAAGAACGAGGCGATGACAACGAGGAAGCCGGCCAGTGGTCCCACCGAGAGGTCGATGCCAGATGTCAGCACCGCGACGGTCTGGCCCATCCCGATGAAGCCCAGCGCCGTCGCCAGTAGAAGCATGTTGGATATGTTGAACGCCGAGAGGAAGTTTGCGTTCTGCGAGAACACCAGAAGCCCGAGGAGCACGGTGACGATGGCGAGCGGGACGGCCGGGGCATTGTCGGTCTGCACGAAATGCCTCAGCCCCGTGCGCGACCGGCTGGCGGCGTGGCGCGCCGCCTCCTCGGCATCAAGTTGGGTGACTGCGCTCACCGCCTCCGAGACGATACGCGCCTCCACGACATCATCGCCGGTCAATGTCGCGACGACGCGACCGCGCGACATCACGATCACCCTGTCGCAGAGGCCCTCCAGCTCTGCCGCGTCGGAGGAATTGACGATGACGGGCGTGCCGGAATCCGACACTTCGCGCAGGATCCGGTAGATTTCGGCGCGCGCACCCACGTCGACGCCCTGGGTGGGCTCGTCGGCGACGATCAAACCGGGTTCCGACAGCAGGGCGCGCGCCATGACCACCTTCTGCTGATTGCCGCCAGACAGCGACAGCACAGGCGCCTCGATGCTCGGCGCCTTCACGGCAAGCGACTGGAAGGCGGCCGTCACGCTTTCCAGTTCCTTCCTGCGGCTGACCACGCCGTGGGAAGCGAATTTGTCGAGCGCGGCAATGGCCGCGTTCTCACGCACGGTCATCCCGCCGGCCAGCCCTTCCGCATGCCTGTCCGAGGGCATGAAGGCAGCTGCCTCCAGCAGTTCCTGCTGGTTGAGCTGGCGCCCCTTTAGCTGGACGCTGCCCCGACAAGCCTCGAGCCCGGCCAGGATGCGCATCAGTTCAGCCTGGCCGTTGCCCTCGACGCCAGCCACGCCGAGGATTTCGCCTCGCGCGACCTCGAAGCTCACGTCCCGCACGCGCCTGCCGCTCAGCGA
>Ga0182741_1000341_pt1 | contig 71596 bp, 67 predicted proteins | sample eDN5th37CBELigOP_FD_128874 | JGI IMG/M metagenome (GOLD analysis project Ga0182741, IMG submission 128874) | Enriched Organic Plus compost microbial communities from Emeryville, California, USA - eDNA 5th pass 37_C BE-Lig OP (version 2) (version 2) ...
CCGTCGATGGAGACCTCTTCGGCCGGCAGCACCATCGTCTCGTAGCGCGGGTTGTGCGGCCGCAGCTCCACCTTGCCGCCGGGGAGCCGGCGGACGTACTTCAGCGTGACGTCGTCCTCGCCGACGCGCACGGCGCAGATCTCGCCGTCGCGCTGGGGCGGGCGCCGCGAGAGGAGCACGACGTCGTCGGGCTGTATGAGGTCGGCCATGGAGTCGCCGCGCACGCGCAGGGCGAAGCTGGCGCTCACGATGGCCGGCAGGGGCAGGTAGGCCTCGGGGTGCGCCACGGCGGCGTCGAACGGGCCGGCGGGGATGTCGCCGAGCACCGGGATGCCGGTGGCCTGCGCCGGCAGCGCCAGGTGCGGCGAGCGCCCGCGCCCGCGGCTCTCGAACTCCAGGTAGCCCTTCTTCTGCAGCGCCTCGAGGTGCTGGCGCAGCGACACGTAGTGGATGCCGAGGGACCTGGCCAGGTCGGAGAGCTCGGGCAGGCGGCCGGTCCGGCGCTGGTGCTCGAGCAGCCGCGTGTACACGCGCTCCTGCGTGGGGGTCAGGGGACGGTTCGCGGCGACGTTCACACCTGAAATGGTAAGGTAAGCGCCTAGATGTGTCAAATGTGAGGAGCGTTAACTTTACCCTCACCGTCAGCCCTGGCCCCCGGTCGGGCGATGGCGCCGGGAATGCCGTCTGGGACGCATCTCATCGAGATTTCACGCCCCCCTGCGACTATGGACACGCGAGGGCACGGGTGCTATAGTTTCCGTAGTGCCCAGCCCGCTCTCCGGAGCGGGCATGAGTCTCTAGCGACCGTCGGCACGGCCCACGAGGCCGCGCACGCAAGACGAGGAAGGAACCTCAACCATGCTCGATACGTTCGAAACACTCGACACGCCGAGCGGTTGCGAAGCCCCAGGCATCGTCCCCACCGGACTGGCCCTGCCCACCCGCACCCTCGAGCCAGGTCAGGTCCTCTACGAGGCCGACCGTGAGGCCGCGAGCCTCTACATAGTCAACCACGGCGTCTTGAAGGCCGTCGTTCCCACCAGCCTGGGCCGCGACCGCATCGCCGACCTCTACGGCCCCGGCGACGTCCTCGGCCTCGCCGCCCTCGACGGCGGCAAGCACGCCGAGACCGTCGTGGCTGTGCACGAGTCGTGCCTCACGCCCATCGACCCGCAACAGGCGATGAACGACCGTGGGATGCGCGACTACGTGCTGCGCAGCCTGGCGCGGCAGCTCCGCCGCAGCCGCGAGATGCTCGACGAGGCCGAGATGCCCGTCGGCGCCCGTGTCACCCGCGCGTTCCTGCGCCTGGCCAAGCAGTTCGGCCTGCCCTCCGACGACAAGAGCGGCGCCATCAAGCTGCCCCTCGCCCTCACGCACGAGGACCTCGCCGACCTCACCGGCTCCAGCCGCGTGACGATCACGCGCATCCTCGGCGAGCTGCGCAGCGAAGGCGCCCTCTCCGGCACGCGCGGCGTCTACGTCGCCGACCTGGAAGGCCTGGAGCGCGCCACCGACGAGTACGTCATGCAGGTCCTGTAAGACCGCGAGCCTCCTGAGCTCGGAGCCCCTGGGACGCATCGGAGCGCCCAGGGGCTCCTCGTTGCTGGTAACCTCGACCTGTCATGCTCACTTTCACCGACCTCGCGAAGCAGCGCGTGCTGAAGTTCATGCAGGCGCAGGCCGCGCAGGGCGTCGCCGCGCTGCGCATCGCCGGCACGCGCGCCGAGCAGCGCCTGTGGCTGGTCAAGGCGTCCGACAAGCAGCCCAACGACCGCGTCCAGGACGAAGGCGCCTTCGAGGTCTACCTCGACCCGCTCTCGGCCAGGGCGCTCGACGGTGCCACCGTCGACTTCGTCGAGGGAGTCATGCAGTCGGGCTTCAAGGTGTTCTTCCCTAGCCCCAAGTGGGACGACCCCGTGGCCCAGAAGGTCCAGGACGTCCTCGACCAGCACATCAACCCGGGCGTGGCCAGCCACGGCGGGAACGTGTCGCTGGAGGGCGTGAAGGACGGCGTCGCCTACATCCGGTTCGGCGGCGGCTGCCAGGGCTGCGGCGCCGCGGACGTCACCCTCAAGCAGGGCGTCGACAGGATCATCCGCGAGCAGGTGCCCGAGGTCGTCGCGGTCAAGGACGCCACCGACCACGACGCGGGCCAGAACCCCTATTACTCTCGGAACACCGGCACCTCCCCGCTGGCGGGTCAGTAGGAGGCGCGTGGGCAGGGCCGGCGAACCACCGACCCTGCCCACACCGGACGAGGTGGCGGCGGCGGTAGCCGTCGCGTCCGGCCGTAGGTCAGGCGACCTGCTCCTCCGCGGAGGGCGGGTCGTCGACGTCTTCACCAGCTCGGTCATCGAGGCCGACGTCCTCGTCGCCGGCAGGCTCATCGCCGCCGTCGGGCAGGGCCTCTCGGGCGCCCGCGAGGTCGTCGACCTGCGGGGGGCCTACGTGACGCCCGGGCTCATAGACGGGCACGTCCACCTGGAGTCCTCGCTCGTCACGCCCGGCGCCTACGCCGACGTGGTCGTCCCGCGCGGCGTCACGGGCGTCGTATGCGACCCCCACGAGATCGCGAACGTCGCCGGCGAGGCGGGCGTGAGGTGGCTCCTCGACTCCACCTCCAGCCTGCCCCTCGACGTCTGGGTGACGGTGCCCTCGTGCGTTCCCAGCACCGCGTTGGAGACCGCGGGCGCCGAGTTCGGACTGAGCGCCATGGCCCGCCTGATGGACCACCCACGGGTCGTGGGCGTGGCGGAGCTGATGAGCTTCCCCGCCGTCGTCGCCGGCGAGCCCTCGGTGCTGGCGAAGGCCGCGTTGGCGGCGTCCCGCGGCCTGGTCGCAGAGGGCCACGCCCCCGGCCTGAGCGGCCGCGAGCTGCAGGCCTACCTGGCGGCGGGCATCGCCTCTGACCACGAGGCTACGACGCTCCAGGAGGGCCTGGAGAAGCTCCGCGCCGGCGCCTTCCTGATGGTCCGCGAGGGGTCGGTGGCGCGCGACCTGGCGGCGCTGCTGCCGCTCGTGGACCCGCGCCACGGCGACCGCGTAGGCTTCGTCACCGACGACAAGCTGCCGCACGACCTGCTGGCCGAGGGCGGCGTCGACCACGTCGTGCGGGCCGCCATCGCGGGCGGCGCCGACGCGGCCTACGCCGTCCGCTGCGCCACCTGGAACAACGCCAGGCACTACTGCCTGGCCCGGCGGGGCGCCGTGGCGCCCGGCTACTTCGCCGACCTCGCCGTCGTCGGGTCGCCGGCCGCCTTCGACGCCCAGCGCGTCTACAAGGACGGCGCGCTGGTGGCCGTGGACGGAGTGCCCGTCGCGCGGCCAGCCGCCTCTGCCCTCGACGACGCCCCAGTGCGCGACACCGTGCGGCTTCACGGCCTGGGCGACGAGGCCTTCGCGCTGCCCGCGCCCAACGGCGCGTCCTCCGCGCGCTGCGTGGTGGTGCGGCCGCGCTCGCTCGTCACCGGCGCCGAGACCCTCGAGGTCACCGTGGCGGACGGCCACGCCGTGGCGGACCCGGCGCGCGACCTGGCCAAGCTCGCCTGCGTCGAGCGCCATGGGCACACGGGCGGCGTGGGCCTGGGGCTCGTGCGCGGCTTCGGGCTGCGGCGCGGCGCGCTGGCCTCGACGGTGGGGCACGACCACCACAACGTGATGGTGGTGGGCGCCGACGACGCCGACATGGCGAGCGCCTGCCGGCGCCTCGGCGAGCTGGGCGGCGGCTTCGTGGCCGTGGCCGGGGGCGAGGTGCTGGCCGAGCTTCCCCTGCCGCTCGCGGGCCTCGTCACCGACGCCCCGCTCTCGCGCGTGGCCGAGGAGCTCGACCGGCTGGACGAGGCGGCTCGGTCCCTGGGCGTGACGCTGCCCGCGCCCTTCATGGCGCTCAGCTTCCTCGGCCTGCCGGTGATCCCCGAGCTCAAGCTCACCGACCGCGGGCTGGTGGACCCCGCCCGCGGTCAGCTCGTCCCGCTCTGGGTGGACTAGCCGCCCCTCAGACCCCGAAGCGCTCCACGGCCAGGTCGACGAGGTGCTCGGCGATCGCCAGGCTGGCCGTGGCCGCCGGCGACGGCGCGTTCACCACGTGCAGCGCCCGCGGGCTCTCGCGGATCACGAAGTCGTCGAGGAGCTTGCCGTCGCGGCCGAGGGCCTGGGCCCGCACGCCGGCGCCGCCGCGATGCACGTCGGCCATGCCCAGCTCCGGGACGAGCCGCTGCAGGGCCTCCACGAACGCCGCCTTCGAGAACGAGCGGTAGAGCTCGTAGGCGCCGACCTTCCAGAACTTCGACGCCATGGCCCACAGGCCGGGGAACGTGATGGCGTCGGCCACGTCGGCCAGGCGCACGTCGAACTGGCCGTAGCCCTCGCGGGACAGGGCGAAGACGGCGTTGGGGCCCGCCTCCACCTCGCCCTTCACGGTGCGCGTGAGGTGCACGCCGAGGAACGGCAGGGAGGGGTCCGGCACGGGGTAGATGAGGCCCTTCACCAGGTGATGCTTCTCGGGGCGCAGGTGGTAGTACTCGCCGCGGAAGGGCACGATGCGCACGTCGGAGACGTCGGCGCCGGCCAGCCTGGCGATGCGGTCGGCGTGGGCGCCGGCGCAGGTGACCACGTAGCGCGCCTCGATGGGGCCGGCGTCGGTGGACACGGTGACGCCGCCGCCCGTGGCGCCGATGCCCTGCACCGTCACGCCCGTGCGCACCTGGCCGCCGTCCTCCTCGAACATCTCGGCGAGGCGCTTGGCCACGGCGGGGAAGTCCACGATCGCCGCGCGGGGCGAGTAGATCGCGCGTAGGCCGGCGGCGTGCGGCTCGATCTCCTTGAGGCGCTCGCCGTCTATGAGCTCGATGCCTGGCACGCCGTTGGCGCTGCCGCGCTGGAAGAGTTCGTCGAGGCGCGGCAGCTCGTCGGGGCTCGTGGCCACGATGACCTTGCCGACCTCCTGGAAGGGCAGGCCGTGCTGCTGGCAGAAGTCGCGCATCATCTGCACGCCGGCCACGCACAGGCGGGCGCGCAGCGTGCCGGGCCGGTAGTAGACGCCGGTGTGGACGACGCCAGAGTTGTGGCTCGTCTGGTGCCTGGCTACCTCCGGCTCCTTCTCCAGGACCATGATGTCGAGGCCGGGTCGCCGCAGCTGCAGAGCGCGTGCCGTGGCGAGCCCGACGATGCCAGCACCCACCACGACCACGTCGGTTCGGAACATGGCGCCAGGATACGCGTGGGACGGGGCCCCGCGCGGCGCACCGCGATCACGGTCCGCCCTTGGCCCGGGCAGCGCGGCGGCCAATATGCTTGCCTGGACGCCAGCGCCGGGGCGCGCGACGCGGCCACGGCGCATTGACGACGATCGACCGTGGAGCCGCCGCGCGGGGCGCGGCCGTGGGGAGTGACAGTGGGTGGAGCTGTGAACACCGGCGCGCCGGCGTGGCTGGCGGACTACGACGCCTTCCTTCGCGACCTCTTCGCCGCGAACCGGGTCCCCGGCGCCGCCGTGTGCGTGACCCAGGGCGACACAGTGGTCTACGCGCGCGGCTTCGGCTGGCGCGACCGCGAGGCCCGGCTGCCCGTGACCACGCGCACCGTGTTCGGGCTGGCGTCGCTGACCAAGTCGTTCACGGCGCTCACGGCCCTCGTCCTGGAGGCGCGGGGCGTGTGGACGCTGCAGGACCCCGTGGCGAGGCACCTCCCCGGCTTCGGGTACCCGGGACTGGACCCCGAGACGGTGACGCTCGAGCACCTGCTGAGCCACACGTCCGGGCTCCCGCCGCTGAGGGCCCTCGACTACGCGCTGCGCGCCGACCAGCGCGGCGACCCCTCGTTCGTCTACGTGGACAGGGACACCAGGCAGGACCCCGACGTGGGCGACTACGAGCGCCTGATGGCGTACATGCGCCGCGGCGAGAGGCCGGCCCTGGCGGGCCCCGGCGAGGTGGTCAGCTACTCGAACGAGGGCGTGGCGCTGGTGGGCGCGGCCATCGAGCGCGTCACCGGCCGGCCCTACCCCGAGGTCCTCGCGTCGGAGGTCCTCGCTCCCCTCGGCATGACCTCCACGACCTTCGACCCTGACGCGGCCAGCGCCACGGGCGACAGCGCGACGCTCTACACGCCAACGCGCGAGGGCGTCGTGCGGTCACCAACCTGGTCGCGGGCGCCGGCGTACCTCGGCACTGGGTTCCTCAAGTCGAGCGCGGAGGACCTCTCGCGGTACCTGCGCTTCTTGGCGGCGGGCGACGGCGCCGCCCTGGGACTGCCCGAGGGGCGCCTTGCCGAGCTGACCAGGCCGCGCGGCTGGTCGCAGCCCGGGGTCTCCTACGCGCTGGCCTGGGGCGTGCGTCGGCACGAGGGCGTGACCGTGGTGCGCCACGGCGGGTCGCTGAAGGGCGTCTCCTCGTCGCAGGGCTTCGTCCCGGAGCTCGGCCTGGGCGTGGCCGTGCTCATGAACGTCGACGACGCCCCGGCGCTGCGCGCCTGGTACGGGGCCGTGAACCTCGCCCTCGGCGACGCCGCCGACAGGCCGTTCTACGGCGACGGGCACGAGGCGCTCGAGGCAGCCAGCCCCGACGACCCGGTGCTGCGGAGCCTGGCGGGCGTCTACTCCTCCGGCGAGCCGTGGGGCCGGCTCGAGGTGCGCGTCCAACAGGCGGCCGATGGCGTGGGGAGGTACGAGCTCGCGGCGTACGCGGGCGAGGACCGGGACGACGTCGGGCGGATCGCGCTGCTCGGCGCCGGGCTGCCCGACGGTGCCGGCACCGCCGAGTTCGTACTGGTGGGCGTGAACGGCGCCTGGGACGGCGGGCGGTTCCACGTCGGCGCCGACGGACGGGCGTTCGCCGTGCAGCACTCGACGCGCTGGTACGACAGGCAGGCGGAGTAGGGGGGCGACCACGCCCCCTCAGGGACGGCCCGCGCGGCTCGCCGTACCCGGCCTGCGCCGTCCTGGACGGGGCGCCGAGGCGCCGCCGGCCGCCTCCGCAACCTTGATATAACCAGACTCACATCAATTGACACTGGTATGTGGAACCTCCTATACTACCAGCCGGTACGAGCCTGCGCCTGCCGCGCACAGGTTTCCTTCGTGCGGCGACGGCTCCACGGCCTCAGGGCGACGGCGCGGGCGGTAGTTCTCTAACGAGCGAGGAGACCTGAGATGGCCAAGGCCGTAGGTATAGACCTGGGGACGACGAACAGCGTCATCGCCGTCATGGAAGGCGGCGAGCCGAGCGTCCTCGTGAACTCGGAGGGCAGCAGGACCACGCCCTCCGTGGTGGCGTTCAAGGACGACCAGCGCCTGGTGGGCCAGGTGGCCAAGCGCCAGGCGGTGCTGAACCCCAAGGGCACCCTCTTCGAGGTCAAGCGCTTCATGGGCCGCACCTGGGAAGAGGTCAAGGAGGAGGCGGAGCGCGCCCCCTACGAGGTCGTCAGGGGCCCTGACGGCGGCGTGCGCTTCGTGGTCGGCGACAAGCAGCACACGCCGGAGGAGATCTCGGCGATGGTGCTGCGCAAGCTCGTCGACGACGCCTCCGAGCGCCTGGGCGAGAAGGTGACGAAGGCCGTCATCACCGTCCCGGCGTACTTCAACAACTCGCAGCGCGAGGCCACGCAGAACGCCGGCAAGATCGCCGGGCTCGAGGTGCTCCGCATCGTCAACGAGCCCACGGCGGCCGCGCTGGCCTACGGCCTCGACAAGAAGGGCAACGAGACCGTCCTCGTCTTCGACCTGGGCGGCGGCACCTTCGACGTCTCGATCCTCGAGGTCGGCGACGGCGTCTTCGAGGTGCGCTCCACCTCTGGCGACACGCACCTGGGCGGCTCCGACTTCGACCACGCGATAGTCGACTGGCTGGCCGACGAGTTCAAGGCCGAGTACAACGTCGACCTGCGCAAGGACAAGCAGGCCCTCCAGCGCCTCATCGAGGCGGCCGAGAAGGCCAAGATCGAGCTCTCGAGCCTGCCGGAGACGACCATCAGCCTGCCGTTCATCGCCATGGACCCGGCCTCGAACGCGCCCCTGTACCTCGAGAAGAAGCTCACCAGGGCGCGCTTCGAGGAGCTCATCCAGCCGCTACTGAACCGCATCAGGGGCCCGGTCGAGCAGGCCCTCAGGGACGCCAAGCTCGACAGGTCGCAGGTGGACGAGGTCATCCTCGTCGGCGGCTCCACGCGCGTGCCGGCGGTCAAGCGCATCGTCAAGGACCTGCTCGGCAAGGAGCCGAACCAGAGCGTCAACCCCGACGAGGTGGTGGCCCTCGGCGCGGCCGTCCAGGCCGGCGTGCTCACCGGCGCCGTCGACGACATCGTGCTCCTCGACGTCACCCCGCTCTCGCTGGGCATCGAGACGAAGGGCGGCGTCTTCACCAAGCTGATCGAGCGGAACACGACCATCCCGGTCCGCAAGACCGAGGTCTTCTCGACGGCCGACCACAACCAGACCACGGCGCCCATCCACGTGCTGCAGGGCGAGAGGCCGATGGCCCGCGACAACAAGTCGCTCGGCCGGTTCAACCTCGAGGGCATCCCGCCCATGCCGGCCGGCATGCCGCAGATCGAGGTCACCTACGACATCGACGCCAACGGCATCCTGCACGTCACCGCCCGCGAGAAGTCGACGGGCAAGGAGGCCTCGATCACCATCCAGAACACCACCACCCTCAGCGAGGACGAGGTGAACCGGATGGTCAAGGAGGCCGAGCAGCACGCCGACGAGGACCGCAGGCTGCGCGAGCTCGCCGAGGCCAAGAACCAGCTCGACGGCCTCAGGCTGCAGGCCGAGAAGGCCATCCAGGACGCGAGCGGCGCCAGCGACGACCAGAAGCGTCCCCTGCAGGAGGCCGTCGACGACGCCAAGCGCCTCATCGACGGCGACCCGACGAAGGACGAGCTCGAGCAGAAGACCCGCGAGCTGGCCGAGAGGCTGCAGGCCTTCATGCAGTCCACGGCCCAGCAGCCGGCCCAGCAGGCCGACAAGGGCCAGCAGCAGGGCGGCCAGGGCGACGACGAGGAAGTCATCGACGCCGACTTCAAGCCCGCGGGCTGAGGGGGCGGTGCCGGTGACCGACGAGACGAACAGGGAAGAGGCGGCCGCGGCGGGGGCTGAGACCCCCGCCGGCGGCCACGAGGGCGAGGCCAGCCAACAGGCGCCCGCCGGGGAGACAGAGGTGGAGATCCTGCGCGACGAGCTGAGGCGCGCCAACGAACGCGTGGAGCAGCTGCAGCGTGAAGCCGCCGAGTTCCGCGACAGGTTCCTGCGCTCCCGCGCCGAGTTCGAGAACTACAGGCGCCGCATGGAGGGCGAGCTGGCCATGGCCCGCGAGTCCGGGATGGACAGCATGGTGCTGCCGGTGCTCGCCGTCTACGACGACCTGGAGCGCGCGCTCGACGCCGCCAGCGCCGCCGGCCTCGAGGGGCCCTTCGTCACGAACGTGCGCGCCGTGCGCGACTCGCTCGTCAGGCAGCTCGACTCGCTGGGCATCACGCCGCTGGGCCGGAAGGGTGAGCTCTTCGACCCCGAGAGGCACGAGGCCCTGGCGGCGGTCCCGGCCGGCCCGGGGGTGGGCGACGGGGTCATCGTGCAGGTGCACGCGGCCGGTTTCGCCAAGGGCGAGCGGCTGATTCGGCCGGCGAAGGTGATCGTCGCCAAGGAAGGCGCGTGAGGTCGGCGGCGCCCGCAGGGGCATAGGCAGTGGCGGAGTTCAAGGACTACTACTCGGTGCTGGGCGTATCCAGGGACGCGTCGCAGGACGACATCAGGCGCGCGTTCAGGAAGTTGGCCGCCAAGCACCACCCTGACCGCAACCCCGACGACCCGGGCGCCGAGGAGCGCTTCAAGGAGCTCAACGAGGCCTACACGGTCCTCTCGGACCCCGAGAAGCGCAAGCTCTACGACACCTACGGCCGCACGGGCAGCATCCCAGACTTCGCGCGGGGAGCGCCGTTCGGCGGGCAGGGCGGGACCTTCTACAGCAACGTCTCGCCCGAGGAGTTCGCCGGCTTCTCCGACTTCTTCCAGAGCCTCTTCGGCAGCTTCATGGGCGGCCCGCGAGCCGCCTCGGGCGGCGTGCCATCCGACCCCTTCGCCTTCGGCACCGGAGCGCGGGCCACGCCGCGGCCGCGGGACGCCGAGGCCACCCTGGAGATCGGCCTCTTGGACGCCTACCGCGGCGGGCCCACCACGATCCGCCTGGGCGACAAGCAGCTGCAGGTTAACGTGCCGGCCGGCGTGCGCGACGGCGTGAAGCTGCGCCTGCGCGGCCAGGCCCCGGGCGGCGGCGACCTGCTCCTCCAGGTGAGGCACCTGCCGCACCCGCAGTGGCGCCTCGACGGCGACAACCTGCGCGTCCAGGTGAAGGTGCCCGACGACGTCGCCGCCCTAGGTGGCACGGTGAAGGTGCAGACCCTCGACGGCGAGGGCGAGCTCACCGTCCCAGCTGGCAGCTCCACGGGCCGCGTGCTGCGGCTGCGGGGCCAGGGCTGGCCGAAGCGCGACGGCGGGCGCGGCGACCTGCTGGCCGAGGTGCGCGTCACAGTGCCGGAGACCCTCACGCCCGAGCAGCGCGACCTCTACGAGCGCCTGGCCAAGGCGCGCCGCGCTCAGGCCGCCGCGTGAGTACGCGGGCCAGCGACCCCGGCGGCGTGACCGCGCAGCCGGCCGTTGTAGCCTGCTGAGGTGAACAAGCACCGCGACCGTCCGCTGGCGCGGGCCGGGCTCCTGGCCCTGCTCGTAGCCTTCCTCACCGTAGTCCCTGCGTTCGCGCAGGGGCCCGCCACCACCGCGGACGACGCGGACCCCGTCCTCATCCGCCTCGGTGGCACCGTCGAGCGGCTCAGCGACGTGGCCTGGCGCTTCGAAGTGGCCATGCGCAGCTTCGCCTCCGGCCAAGGCCTCCCCTACACCGAGGACATAGCCGCCAGCCTGCGCTCCCTGCTCCCCGAGTACATCGAGCAGCGCAGCACCGAGCTGGTGCTCCTGCGCGAAGCCGAGCGCCGCGGCCTGACGCCCGACGAGGAGTCCGTGCAGGCGACGCTCGAGCGCCTCAGGTCGTCCGTCGCCCCCGAGGAGTACGACGACGCGCTCGCCGGCGCCGGCTTCCCCAGCGAGGCCGAGCTGGTGACGCTCATCCGCGAGTCCGACCTCATCGGCCAGGTGATCACGGCCATCGAGGGCGAGTCGCAGCCCACCGAGGAGCAGCTCCGCGTGCGCTACCTCGCCGACATCGCCATGTACACCGAGCCCGAGACCTTCTGCGCCAGGCACATCCTCGTCGCCGATGAGGCGCTCGCCCAGGAGATCATCGACAAGGTCAACGCTGGCGAGGACTTCGCCGAGCTGGCCGGCGTTCACGGCACCGACGGCACGGCCCGCACGGGCGGCGACCTGGGTTGCTTCCAGCGCGGCATGATGATCGAGCCGTTCGAGGACGCCGTCGTCGCCGCCACCGTCGGCTCCGTCACCGGCCCGGTGGAGACCCAGTTCGGCTACCACGCCGTGCTCGTCTACGACCACCGCCCCGCCGCGGCGGTCCCGTTCGAGGACGTCCGCGACTACGTGGCCGAGAGCGTGGCCGCCGACAACGCCTACGCCGTCATCGATGGGCTGATCCGCGTGTCCGGCGTCGTCACCTACCCCGAGAGGCTGGCGCCGCCGACGGCGGAGTGACGGCCGGCCCGGCCAAGGCCGTGGCCGCTCGCGCCGAGGGTGAAGGTTCCCTCCGGCTCCTGTAAGAGACCTGTAAGGGTGGAGGGGTTAGCTTCTCCCCAGCGCTGGACGTCATCACGCGTCCACACCAGCGATCTCGCACAACTTCCACCAGCGCGATGCTCGGCGCCGCACCCCAGGGTCGGCGCCGAGCATCACTTCTGGTCGGCTCGCTGACCGTCCCCTGGCGCCCTGCGCCCCGGCATGTCCCCCGCCGGCCACGGCGAGGGGCGCCTTCGGCTAGCGTGCGGCATGGCGAACCGCTTGGCCGGAGAGCTGAGCCTCTACCTGAGGCAGCATGCCGGGGACCCCGTCGACTGGTACCCGTGGGGCGAGGAGGCGTTCGCCGCCGCCCGCGAGTCCGGCAGGCCGGTGCTGCTCTCGGCCGGGTACGCGGCCTGCCACTGGTGCCACGTCATGGCCCGCGAGTCGTTCCGCGACGCGGAGGTGGCGGAGCTCCTAAACGCTTCCTTCGTGTGCGTGAAGGTGGACAGGGAGGAGCGCCCAGACGTCGACGACTACTACATGACGGCCGTGCAGGCGCTAACCGGCTCGGGCGGCTGGCCGCTCACCGTCTTCCTGACCCCGGACGGCGCGCCGTTCCACGGCGGCACCTACTTCCCTCCCCACGACAGGCACGGCATGCCCTCGTTCACGCGCGTGCTGCGCGCGGTGCTGCAGGCCTGGAACACGCGCCGCTCCGAGCTGGAGGAGGCGGCCCATGACATCGCCGAGCAGATCGCGCGGCTCGGCGGGCGGGTGAGCGCGCCGCTAGGGGCCGACCTGCCCGCGACCGACGACGGCGCCAGGGGGATGGTAGAGGAGGCCGCGGCGCGGGCGGTCGAGGCCCTGGCCGCGCAGGAGGACCGCGTCCACGGCGGCTTCGGAGACCCGCAGGGAGGGCCCAAGTTCCCCCCTCATGCGGCCCTGGGCCTGCTGCTCGACGTGGGCGGCGAGACCGCGCTGGGCATGGCGCAACGCGCGCTGGACGCCATGGCTGCCGGCGGGCTGCACGACCACCTGGGCGGCGGCTTCTTCCGCTACGCCGTCGACCCGGCCTGGCGGGTGCCCCACTTCGAGAAGATGCTCTACGACAACGCGCTGTTGCTCACCTCCTACTCCTGTGCCTACGCCCTCTCGGGCGAGGACCGCTACCGGCGGGCCGCGCTCGGCGTGGTCGGTTGGCTCGAGCGCGAGATGGCGACGCGGCCGGAGGTGGGCCAGGTGGCCTTCTTCTCGGCTCTCGACGCCGACTCGGAGGGCGAGGAGGGCAAGTTCTACGCGTGGACGGAGGCCGAGCTCCGCGAGGCGCTGGGCGGCGGCCAGCTCGCAGACCTGTTGGCGCGGCGCTACGGGGTGAGCGCCTCAGGGGACTTCGAGGGCGGCAACGTGCTGCGGCTGGCCGCCGGCGTCGAGTCGCTCGCCCGCGAGGCCGGCGTAACGCCCGCAGAGGTAGAGGAGCTGCTGCGCCGCGGCGACGACCTGCTGCGTGCGCGCCGGGAGACCCGCGTCAGGCCGGCTACCGACGACAAGGTGCTCACCAGCTGGAACGGGCTCCTCCTCTCGGGGCTGGCCGCCGCCGGCACCCAGCTCGGTGAGCCGCGACTGCACGAGCTCGGCCTCGAGCTCGCGAGGTTCCTCCTGGCCAGGCGCGACGCCGCTGGCCGCCTCACGCACGCCTGGCGCGAGGGCGAGTCGCGCGTCACGGGGCTCCTGGAGGACCACGCCTACCTCGGCTGCGGGCTCCTCGACCTCTACCGCGCGACCCTGCGGCCCGAGCTACTGGTGGAGGCGCTGCGCCTGGCCCGCGAGGTGGAGGAGCTGTTCGGGGACGCTGAGGGCGGCGGTTGGTTCGACGTCGCCGACGGTGCCGGCTGCGCGCCGGCGCGCCTGAAGAGCCACGCCGACGGCGCCACGCCCAGCCGCTTCGTGTCGGCGGCGCGGCTCGTCTGGTGGGCGGGCCGCTACCTCTCCGACCGAGCCATGCAGGACCGCGCCATGGAGGCTGTCTGGCCCCTCCTGCCGGCCGCTGCCGCCGCGCCGCAGGCGCTGGCCTCCACGCTCGTCGCGCTGCGGGAGATGACCGCCGAGCCCCGCGAGGTCGTGGTGGTGGGGTCCAGGGACGAGCCGGAGGTCGCGGCGGCGCTAGGGGCCGTACGCGAGGCGGGCCGCGGGCACGAGGCCGTGCTGCTCCTCGACCCGGCGGACGAGGTGGGCGGCGAGCACCCGCTGGCCGCGCTGGGCCTCGCCGAGGGGCGGTACCCGCCGCGCGCGCCTCTGACCGTCTACGTCTGCAAGGAAGGCTCCTGCGACCTGCCGGTCCACGGCGCGGAGGCCGTCAGGCGTGCGATGCTGGGAGGGTAGTGAGTCGCGCGAGCACCGCCGCCTAGGGGCGGGCGGCATCGGGAGGGAACATGTACGTCGGTCTGCTGGACCTGCACAGCGTAGTCAGGTGGGTCGTAGTCATCCTAGGCGTGGTCGCCATCGTCAGCGCCCTCGTCGCCCAGCGTTGGACCCCGGCGCAGAACTCGCTGGCCCGCTGGTTCACCATCGCCCTGGACGTCCAGGTGCTGATCGGGTTGGTGCTCTGGTTCGTGAGCGGCCTCGTGCAAGGGGCGCTGCAGAACATGAGCGCGGTGATGAGCAACGCCGCCCTGCGGAAGATCGTCATCGAGCACCCGATCATGATGGTGCTGGCCGCCGTGCTGGTGCACGTCGGCGTCACCCGCGGACGCAAGACGGACAACCCCAAGCAGGCGCTGGTCTTCTACCTGCTCGCCGCCGCCGCCATCGCCTACGCCATCCCCTGGGACAGGCGGCTGTTCCCCGGGCTCTGAGCCCGCATCGCTGAGTGACGGCGCCCGCCCAGCCCGGCGCGGCGCGCCCTGCCCAGGGACTGCGTCTCGTCGTCGGACCTCCGGCCTCCGGCAAGACGGCGGGGGCTGTGGCCTTCGCGCGAGCTGCCTGCGCCGTCGGCAGCCGCGTCTGGTGGGTGGCCCTCCCGCACCAGAGGCCGTACGTCTTCAAGCGCGTCACCTCCCAGGGCGGGGCGGTCCTGGGCCTCGAGGTCGTGGGCGCCCAGCAGGCCTACTACCGCCTGCTGTCGGCCGTGGTGCCGGGCGAGCTCAAGCCGTTGGTGGTGGGCACGGCCCGCGTCGTGCTGGTGGCCGAGGCGCTGCAGCTGGCCCTGGGTGGCCCGCCGACGCCCGGTGAGGCCAGGCTCTTCGCCGCCGGCATAGCCGAGGCCAAGCGCTACGAGGTGCCGCCGGCCGCGCTGCGGGGGCTGGCGGCCGACCCCGAGGTCGAGCGCCTCGCCGCCGTCTACCAGGCCTACTCCGACCTGTTGGGGGACCGCTGGGACTACGACGACGTCCGCAGCGCGGCGGCTCGTCTCGTGGGCTCGGAGGCCTTCTCGCAGGTCATGGGCGACCCCCGCGCCAGGGCGAAGGCCGGGCTGCCCGACGCGGTCGTCGTCGACGGCTGGCGGGAGCTGGGGCCCCTCGACTGGCGGTTCCTGGAGGGCATCGCGCGCCACGTGCCCGTGCACGTGACGCTTCCCGCCGCTCCCCACCACAGGGCGCCCGACGAGGTCCTGCCGCCGCTGGCCGCCGCCACGGAGGTGCGCCGCTACGCGGCCGTCAACGCCGTCGACGAGGCGCGCTGGGTGCTCAGGAGCCTCAAGCGCGACATCGCCGAGGGCTTGGACCCGCTCGACCTGGCCGTGGTGGCGCCAGGCGGCACCGGCGACGCGTTGGCGGCGCTGGCCGACGAGTACAGCGTGCCGCTCGTCGACGAGCGCGGCGCTGCCCTGGGGGACACCCCGCTGGGGCGTGCGCTCATCGACCTCTTGGAGCTGCGCGCCAGCCCCACGCCGGCGCGCCTGCTGGCTGTGCCGGGGCTGGCGCCCGTGGCCTACACGGCCATGCGGCTGGGCCTCACCGGCGCCGACGCGCTGGCGCGCGTGGCCCGCGAGCTGGGCTTGCACGAGGAGCTGGCTGCGTGGCTCGAGAAGCTGGAGGCGCGCGAGGACCCGGTGGCGTGGACGCGCTGGCTGCTCGACGAGGTGCTCGCGAGCGTCCACGAGGTGGAGCCGCTCTTGAGGGAGCGCGTCTTGGCGGCGGCCCAGCACGCCTCGCGTCTCGGAACCGGCGAGCGCTTCCAGGAGTGGCTGGCGGCGCTGCTGCGGGACACCAGGTCGTCGCCGGCGCTGACCGGCGGCATCGCCCTCCTCGACGCCGACCTCGCGTCCGGCCGGCGCTTCGCCCGCTGCTACGTGATGGGCGCCGTGGTGGGCCAGTACACGGCCGGCGAGCGCGAGGACTACTTCGTTCCCGACGAGGCCCGCTCCGCAGTGCCGGGTCTCGGCTGCCTGCCGCGCCGCTTCGCCGGCGGCGACGACCTCGTCGTCGCCGAGCTGCTCAGCCGCGGCCGGGTCACCGTGGTCACGGCGCCGTTGGCCGGCCCCGAAGGGCGGCTCGTGCCTGACGAGCGCCTCACCGGCGACCCGAGCGCCCTCGAGCGCCTGCCCGTGCTGCCGGCAGGCAGCCCACTGGAGGTGCTCGCACCCGAGCCGTACCGGCCGGCCTTCGAGCTGGACCCAGCCGCCATCGGGCCGCCCGCGGCGGCGGACGGCGAGCCGGAACTGGAGTGGCTGCGCGAGCTCGTCGAGGAGTGCGCCCTCAAGGCCTGGGGGGAGCGCGCGCTGCGGCTGGACGGGCCGGGCGCGGTGGGCGAACCGGACGAGCTCCGCGCGGCCGAGGACGGGCTGCGCCGCCTCATCGAGGGTGACGAACCGGGAGGCGGCGGCTGGCACGACCTGCTCGCCGCGCTCAAGGCCGAGCCGTCGCTGAGCCCCCAGCGCCTGCGCAGCGTGGCCCAGGCGTTCCCCTGGGCGGCCGAGTGGCTCGAGGAGCACGCGGAGCGCCTCACGTGCCTGAGCTGGAACGCGCGGGTGGCCCGTAGCGACCTCGGCGTGTCCGCCCACGTGGACGCGGCGCAGCGCCTGCGTTTCGGCGGCGGCGGGCAGAAGGCCGCGCTGTTCCGCTTCGTGCCGCCCGCGCCGGCCTTCGACCAGGACCGGGCGCGCCAGCTTCAGCGGGCACGCTGGACCGAGTACCTGGCCGCCTCCGCTCTCCTCAACCACAGGACCCAGGGGGTGGCGTTGGTCGAGGTCCACGTGTGGCCCGTCCTCGGCAAGCCCGTGTGGGTGGAGTACACGCGCAGCGACTTCATGCTCGAGAGGATCGCGAAGGTCGAGGAGGGCGTCGCCACCGCCCGGCGGATCCTGGCCGAGGGGCGCCTCGAGCCCAACCCAGAGGAGCACCGCTGCAAGCGCTGCCGGGTGGCGTCCGTGTGCCGCATGGGAGAGCTGCCATGAGGGTCAGGGTCGCCTCGGCAGGCACCGGCAAGACCACCAGCCTGGTCCGGCGCTACCTGGAGCTGATCGGCGAGGGCACGCCACTCAGGCGCATCGCCGGGGTCACCTACACGCGCGCGGCCGCAGCTGAGCTGCGCACCCGCGTGGCCGCCGGCCTGGAAGAGGTGCTGGCCGAGGGGAGCTACCTCGGCGGCCTGTACAGGCCGCCCGGCGGTCTCGAGCCGTTCGTCGCGGCTAGGCGCGAGGTGGGCGGCGCGCTGCTGAAGACCATCCACGGGTTCATGATCACGGGCCTGCGTCTGTCGGCGCCGCTGCTCTCCTACGACCCCCGCTTCTCCGTGGCGCCCGAAGGCGAGGCAGTGGCCGAGTTCGCCGAGGAGCTGGCCTCGCTGAGGTTGCTCGCCCGCGACCCGGCCCACCCGCTGCACGAGGCGCTCGAGGTCGCCGGAGAGCACGCCGCCTGGCTGCCGGTGGAGGTGTTCGGGCGCCGCTCGCTCGCGGCGGAGCTCGTCTTCGAGGACGACCCCTTGTCGCAGGCCATAGGAGCGCTCTACCGCGCTGCCTACGAGCGCCTCCTCGCGCGCTACGGCGGGCGGCGCCTGGGGCCGGGCGAGGTGGAGCGCGCGGCCCTGCGCCTCCTCGACCACCCCGTGGCGAGCCGGCGCCTGGTGCGCCGTTTCCCGGTGGTGCTCGTCGACGAGTTCCAGGACGTCAACCCGCTGCAGGGCGCGTTCTTCCAGCGCCTCGAGGAGGCGGGCGCGTCCGTCGAGGTGGTGGGCGACCCCAAGCAGTCCATCTACCTCTTCCGCAACGCCGACGTGAACGTCTTCCGCGACGCCCTGAAGGCGGCCGAGGCGACGGGCGGGGTGCTGCCGCCGCTCACCGAGTCTCGGCGGCACTCGCGGGCGGTGGCGGCCACGCTCAACAGGCTCACCTCGCGCCTGGCGGAGGAGCGCAAGGGTCTCGCCGCCGCCGAGGCGCCCGAGGTGGTGCCGGCTGGCCCGCAGGCCGCGGTGCAGGGCTCCGTGGAGCTGGCCGTCGTGACGGGCCGCGGGTCCCTCGACGCGCTGCGCGCCCACGAGCGCGAGCTGCTGGCCTCGCGGTTGGTGGCGCTGCACGAGGAGCACGGCGTGCCGTTCGAGCGCATGGCCGTGCTGGCGCGCAAGCACGGCCAGCTAGCGCTCGTGCAGGCCGCCCTGCAGGCGCGGGGGGTGCCCACTGCCTATGGGCGGCGGGGCCTCTTCAGGCGCCAGGAGGTCGCGGACGTGAGGCACGCGCTCGAGGTCGGCGCCGGGGCCGGGCGCGACGCCCTGGGGCCCTTCCTGCGCGGGCCCTTGTGCGAGCTGAGCCTGGCGGAGGTGCGCGACGTCCTGGCCGCCGACGACCCGCTGGCCGAGCTGAGCCGTAGGCGCCCGGACGCCTACGCCGTGGTCGAGGAGCTGCGCCGGCTCGTCCTGGCGCCGCCCCTCGCCGCCATCAGGGCCGTGCTGCGCGAGCGCCTCGCCGGGCGGCCGCCGCTGGTGACGCGGCTGTCGCGCTCGGCCAGGGCCAACCTCGACGCCGTGCTCTTCGCCGTGGCGGCCCACGAGCCGGAGGACCTGGGCCGGCTCATCGACCTGCTGCAGACGTTCGCTCGCCGCTCCGAGGACGAGGAGGTCCCTGTCGAGTCGGGCGGCGTGCGGCTCCTGACGGTGCACTCCTCGAAGGGCCTGGAGTTCGAAGCCGTGGCGGTCTACGACGCGGCGCGCACGAGGCCACGCTTCGAGCCTGCCGTGGTCGTCGACACTGCCACGGGCCGTACGGTCCTGCCCGCCGTGGTGCCCAACCTCCAGGTGAGCGCCCAGTGGGCGAGTAGGGAGGACGAGGAGGACCTGAGGCTCCTCTACGTCGCCCTGTCGCGGGCCCGCACCCACCTCCTGGTGACCGGCTCCTGCGTGGAGGGCAGGCGGTCGCGGGGGTGGCTGGACACGCTGCTGCGGCTCGACCTCGAGGTGGCCCCGCCGGCACCGGGGGTCAGGGTCGTGACGCACAGGCCCGGGCGCTTCGAGGGGCGCGTCAGCCAGGAGCCCGCGCCGCCGCCCGAGGTGACGTCGTCGGCGTGGGCGACCGCACGCTTCGAGCCGCACAGGCACGGCCCGCTGCTGAGCCCGTCGCGGCTGGTGGACCTGCTGGCCGCCTCGGGGGAGCAGGCTGCGCGGGAGGACGACGGGGAGCCGCTCACCCGCTACGAGTCGCTGGGCCTAGGTGACGGGCCGGCGGCGGCGGACGCAGAAGACGGGCCCGTACGCGACGACGACGGTCATCCTGTCCTCTACCTCGACCTGCCGGGACGCGGTCGCGTGATCGGCACGCTGACGCACTTCGCCATCAGCCAGGACTGGGGGCCGGAGCCGGCCGTGCTGGAGAGCCTGCGAGCCCACGAGGTGATGTTCCCCTACTCGCCCGACCAACAGGACGACCTCCTGCGCGAGGTCGCCGAGCTGCTGGCCGGCTACAGGGAGCTCCTCGGCCAGGTCCTCCCGCCCCTCGACGCGCGCGAGGTTGACAGGGCCGAGGTGCCGCTCGCCTACCCCGGCGGCCCCACCGTCTGGGAGGGCGTCATAGACAGGCTCTACAGGGCGGGCGGCGAGTGGTGGATCGACGACTACAAGACCGACCGCCGCGTCAGGCCGGAGCGTTACCACGTGCAGCTGGGCCTCTACAGGCATGCCGTGGCGGGCGCCCTGGGCGCCGTGCCGCGTGCGCGGCTCGTCTACCTGCGCTCGCGCCGTGTCGTGGAGCTAGACCCCAGCGAGCTCGACGCGGCGCTGGCGGCGTCCGGCGTGCTCGGGCCCAGCTGAGGCTCACGCCTGCGGGCAGCGCCAGGGACCGGACCGGTCCCCGAGCCTCGACGCCGGACCAGCCGCGCTAGGCCACCGCACTGGTGGGCGCCGCCTCTGCCGTCCGCGGTGTGGACGGCTGCCCAACGCCGCTAGGCACGTGCCCAGGTCGCGGCACCCTCACCGCCGCCGGGGTCCATGCTCGGGCCATGGACGAGCCAAGCCCCACCCCCATCGCAGCCACGCTGGCCGGCACGGCTGGCACCATAGTCGGCGTCGCCGGCTCCCGCCTGCAGTGGGAGGCGGAGATGCCGGTCGCCGACCTCCCGGCGTTCGTGGCGCGCTTCGCCTCGGGCGCGGCGCTGCCCATAGTCACCAACCGGGGCCGCCTGCACGTGCGGTCCCGCGACTGGGTCGTGTGGCCCGGGGAGAAGACCGTGAAGGTGCGCCTGGCGCTGGAGGAAGCGGGGGCGTGGTGACTCGGCTCAGGGCACGCGCTCCCGCGCGGCGAGCGCGGTCTCATGGGCAGCCGCCCGGCAAGGCCCCTAACCGGCCGCCCAGCCCGGGGCCAGGGCCTCGAGCACGGCGGCCGCCGTCTCGCCCACGACCTTGGCGCCCAGGTTGCCGGCGTGGAAGCGGCGGTCCGGACAGCCCTCGGTCATCACCGCCAGCACCAGCTCGCGCCGCTCGCCGCCTGGTGCGCCCACTGCGATGACCCCGGCGTCGTTGCGCACGCCGCGCACCGAGCCGCTCTTGGAGGCGATCACGATGGGCGACTCGCCGATCTCGGCGGTGTAGGAGTCGTAGCCCACAGCCCTGCCGAGCTCGGTGAACTGCTGTCTCAGGTAGATGCGCTTGGCCACCGCGGTGAGGTCGGCGGGTAGGAGCTCACCGCGCCAGAGGCGCGCGAAGTAGTCGGCCAGGTCGCGGGGCGTGGTGCGGCTCGTCGAGGGCTTCTGGTCGCCTGCCGGCGCCGCCACCTGCAGCTTGCCGCGCGCGTACGTGCCGCTCCAGCCGCGGGCCGCCACCACCTCGCGCACGCGCTCCACGCCCAGCAGGTCGATGAGGAGGTTCGTGGCGGTGTTGTCGGAGACCACGATCATCAGGGTGGCGACGTCGAGGAGGGGGTAGGAGGTGCCGGGGGAGAGCACCTTGAGCACGCCCGAGCCCGTCACCTGGTCATCGGCGCGGAGCTCGACCTCATCCGAGAGGTCGTGCTCGCCGGCGGCCACCGCCTCGAGCAGCGCCTGCAGCACGTACACCTTGATGGTGCTGGCGGCGGTGAACCCCTCGTCGGCCCGCCGGGATACCGGCGCGTCGTCGGCCGTGACGCCGCCGTCCAACGGGAGCGCCACCACGCCCAGCCTGGCGTCGGCGGCGGGTGCCGCGCCGTACAGGGGGTCGCCGTGGCCGGCGAGCGTGCGCTCCAGGGCTTCGAGCCGGTCCGCCAGCGCGGCGAGCCGGCCGGGCGTGCCGTCTTGCATGTCTAGAGCCTCTGACACGGGCGAACGTTACCCCGTCAGGGCGGTGGCGCGTGGGTGCTGCGTGGGGTGCGGGCGTAGGGGTCCCGCCGGCTTCGCGCTCACTTGGGCACGTGCCGAGGTTCCACCTGTATATGCCGAACCTTATTGTCACGGGCTACGGTCGTGCCCTACACTTCGGGCGCCAGATACCGTTGGCGGTCTCACGGTCGGCCGGCCCACGCCGGAGCGGAGTGGTGCGCCTGCCGTAGCTGGCAGTCTACGAGCCCGGCGGCCCGGGCGGCTAAGGAAGGTCATGGCAGAAGGCAAGGTCAAGTGGTTCAGCAGTGAGAAGGGCTACGGGTTCATCGCCCACGACGACGGTGGGGACGATGTGTTCGTGCACTTCAGTGCCATCCAGGCCGAGGGCTTCCGGACTCTTAACGAAGGCGACGAGGTCACTTTCGAGGTAGAGCAGGGCCCCAAGGGCCCGCAGGCCCGCAACGTGGTCGTGACGCACCGCGCGCCCGTCCAGGCGCCGTCGTTCGACCGCGGCGGCGACCGCTTCGCCGGCGGTGGCGGCGGCGGGGGCTACGGTGGCCGTGACGGCGGCTTCAGCCGCGACAGGGAAGGCGGCTTCGGCAGGGACCGCGACGGCGGTTTCAGCCGTGACCGCGACGGCGGCGGCGGGCGCGACCGCGGCGGTCGCGGCGGGCGCAACCGCCGGTACTGATCCCAGCCGGCGGCGCCCGCAGGCGCCGCGGCGGAAGAGAAGCTAGAAGTCGAGAGGCCCGGCCCGCTTGGAGCGGTGCCGGGCCTCACACGCGCCGGGCGCTGGGCGGACTCAGCTGGCCGGGACGGTGCCCTTCGTAGCCGCGCTGCTCCTGCGGTTGAAGCCGTCGGCCGGTGCGCCGAGGAAGGGCAGCACCCAGTAGTCGAGCCCGTAGTAGCCGGCGATGCGCCAGGCCAACACGATCCACGTGGCCAGGATGAACATGATCGGGTTCGAGGAGAGCGTGCCCGCGAGCATGAAGGCCACGTTCATCAGGCCGCCGAGGAAGGCCACCAGGCCCGTCAGGAAGCCCACGATGAGCGCGATGCCGACCAGCGTCTCGCCGAACGCCACCATGTACGACATGACCGGCGCGGCGGGCAGGAACACGTGCTCCACGATCCAGGCGTACCAGCCGCTCACGGTGGGGGCGTCGCCGGTGGAGAGGCTGATGGCCCTGTTGAGGAAGCCCGACACCGCCGTGCCGGCCTCGGCGCCCACCCACCTCGGGTCGGTGACCTTGTGCCAACCCGAGTTGAGCCACTGCCAACCGAGGTAGATTCGGACGACCGTCCAGAACGGCGCCATGTACTTCGATGCGAACAAGAACTTACTGATGGTCGGTTCGGGGTAGTACGTGGTACGAGGCATAAGGGTCGCCTCCCTTTCGTCTCGCAGTATCCTTGCGAACCATGGCCAAGCCTAGGGACGTAGGTACCGCCCAGGTTAGGGGCAAGGGGGCGTGGTGTCCATGCCCCGGCTGAGCGGCACCCTCGTGCTCCCTGGCGGAGCGGCGCCGGGCACCGTCGAGTTCGACGGCCGCATCACCAGCGTGGAGCCGTCAGGCACGCTCGGCCCGGCCAGCGGCCTGCCGGGTCCCTACGTGCTGCCCGGCTTCGTCGATGCCCACGTCCACGGTGGCGGCGGTGGCGACGCCATGGACGGGCCCGACGGCGTGGAGACGCTGGCCCGGTTCCACGTGGCGCACGGCACCACCACGCTCCTGCCGACGACGATCACCAACCCGTGGCGCGAGGTGCTGCGCGCGCTGCAGGGCGTCGCGGCCGCGCGTGCGGCTGGCGGGCGGGACGGCCTGCCCGACATGCCCGGCGCGCACCTGGAAGGGCCGTTCATCAGCCCCGGCAGGCTGGGCGCTCAGCCGCCGCACGCGGTGGCGCCCGAGCCCGAGCTGGTCGTGGAGGCGCTGGCCCTCGGCGTCGTGAAGGTGGTGACGCTGGCGCCAGAGGTGCCCATGGCCCTGGAGGCGGCGCGCGACTTCGCCGCGGCGGGCGTGCGCGTGAGCGTGGGGCACACGCTGGCGAGCGCCGAGCAGGTGGAGGCAGCGCTGGACGTGGTGGCTGCCGCGGACGGGGTCGCCGGCTTCACGCACCTCTACAACGCCATGACGCCGCTCGCCTCGCGCGAGCCCGGCGCGGTGGGGGCCGCGCTCGCGAGGGGCGACGCCTTCGCCGAGGTGATCCTCGACCTGCACCACGTGCATGGCGTGGCCTTCCGCGCCGCGCACGCCGCCAAGCCGGGGCGGCTCATGCTCGTGACAGACGCCATGCGGGCGGCCGGCACGGCCGAGGGCGACAGCGAGCTGGGCGGTCAGGCCGTGGTGGTGGCCCAGGGCGCGGCGCGGCTGCGGGACGGCACGCTCGCTGGGAGCGTGCTGACGATGGACCAGGCTGTGCGCAACGCCGTGAGGTGCGGCCTCGACCTGGCCGAGGCCTCGGCCCTGGCCTCGGCCGTGCCCGCCGAGTACCTGGGGCTGCCGGACCGCGGACGGCTGGAACCCGGCCTGCGCGCCGACCTAGTGGTGATGGGCGACGACCTCCAGGTGCAGGAGGTATGGGTGGCGGGCCGCCGGCTCTAGGCCGGGGCCCGCCGGTCAGCCGTCCAGGGCTTCAGCCACCAGGCGCTGTACGAGCGCCGGCTCCGCGCGTCCCGCGCTGGCGCGCATCACTTGGCCGACGAAGAAGCCCTTCAGCCCAGCCTTGCCCGCGCGGTACGTGGCCAGCTCGTCGGGGCTCGCCTCCAGCGCCCGGCGCACCAGCTCGCGGACCTCGTCCTCGCTCAGGCGCGCGTCGAGGCCGCGGGCGGCGACGATCGCGGCCGGCTCCTCGCCGCTGGCGGCCGCCTCGGCGAGCACCTCCTTGGCCACGGTGGCCGTCACCTTGCCCTCGTCCACGAGCCGCGCCAGGCCAGCCAGGCCGGCGGGCGTCAGGCGCATGCCATCGCCGCGCTCGCGCAGCTCGCGGGCGACCTCGTTGACCACGAGGTTCGCCGCGGGGCCGGCGGGGGCCCCGGCCGCGACCGCCCGCTCGAAGAACGCCCGCAGCTCCCTGGAGCCGGCCAGGGCGTCGGCGTCGTTCGGCTTCAGGCCGAAGCGGTCCGTCAGCTCGGCGGCCGCGGCGGCGCGCGCCGGGTCGGCGGGCTCCTGGGCGGCGCCAGCGGCCGCGCCAGTAGGCGCCGTAGCGGCGCCCGCCGGCTTGGCGGCCTTCGTCGGCGCCGCGGCGGGGGCCGCGGCCGCGTCGCCGTCGGCGGCCCGCTTGGCGTAACGGTCCTTGAGCGGCACGATGCGGTTGAAGACGAGCTCCTCGCCGCGACCGTCCACGGGGTCGCGCCAGAAGTAGCCGAGGCGCTCGAACTGGTAGCGCGTGTCCGGGTCGTCGCGCAGCACGGACGGCTCGACGAGGCCGCGCTTCTCCACGAGGGCCTCGGGGTTGAGGTGCGCCAGGAAGTCGCCGCCCTCGTCGGGGTCTACGGCGGTGAAGAGCCTGTCGTAGAGGCGCGCCGTGAACGGCACCCCGTGCTCGCGCGACACCCAGTGCACCGTCGCCCACACCTTGAGGTCGGCCTGCGCGGCCTCGTCCAGTAGGGCCGTGCACCTCAGGCGCGTCACGTTGCCGGCGTCGTCGGTCTCGACGTCGTCGCAGCGGATCACCGGGCCGTGGCGCAGGCGCACGGCGCGGCCTGGCGCCAGGCGCTTGTAGCCCTTGGGCGGCTCCATCGCGAAGTCCTCGCGCTCGATGACGACCTCGCGCGTGAGGGGCAGGTCGCGGCTGCCCTCCCGCGGCACGTCGTGCGGCCAGTAGGGCGCGTCGAGCCAGGTGGTCTCGCCGGCCGGCACGTTGGTCAGCTCCACGACCAGGGGCTCGAGGACCGCCAGGACGCGCGGCGCCTCGGTGTTGAGCGTGTCCCTCACCGAGTGGTCGAGGAGCTGCGGGTCGGTGCGGCTGTTCGCCCTGGCCACGCCGACGCGGTTGGCGAAGTCGCGGAGCGCCGACGGGGGCACGCCGCGGCGCCGCTGCGCCGAGAGCGTGGGCATGCGCGGGTCGTCCCAGCCCGTGACGTAGCCCTCGTTGACCAGCTTGAGCAGCTTGCGCTTGCTCACCACCGTGTAGTCGAGGACGAGGCGGGCGAACTCGTACTGGCGCGGGCGCGGCCCCGCGACGAGGTTGTCGAGCAGCCAGTCGTACAGCTCCCTGTTGTTCTCGAACTCGAGCGTGCACAGCGAGTGCGTGATCCCCTCGATGTAGTCCGACAGCGGGTGCGCCATGTCGTACATCGGGTAGACCTTCCAGCTGTCGCCGGTGCGGTAGTGCGGGGTGTGCATGATCCGGTAGAGGATCGGGTCCCGCATCTTCATGTTCGGCGAGGCGAGGTCGATCTTCGCGCGCAGCACGTGCGTGCCCTCGGCGAACTCGCCGGCGTTCATGCGCTCGAACATCTCGAGGTTCTCCTCGACGCCGCGGTCGCGGTAGGGCCCAGGGCGGCCGGGCTCCGTGACGCTGCCGCGGAGCTGGCGGATCTCCTCCTCGGTGCTCGAGTCGACGTAGGCGAGGCCCTTGCGGATGAGCTCCTTGGCCCACTCGTACAGGTAGGGGAAGTAGTCGGAGGCGAACCGCACCTGCACCGGCTCGAAGCCGAGCCACTCGACGTCGCGTATCGCCGCCTCGACGTAGCGCATCTCCTCCGTCTCGGGGTTGGTGTCGTCGAAGCGCAGGTAGGTGACGCCGCCGTAGTCCTGGGCGACGCCGAAGTTCAGGCAGATGGACTTGGCGTGGCCGATGTGCAGGAAGCCGTTGGGCTCGGGCGGGAACCGCGTGACGACGCCCACGACCCTGCCGGCGGCGAGGTCGGCGTCGACGATGTCGGTGATGAAGTTGGGCGCCACCTGCCGCTGCCCCTCGCGCGGGATCCTCGCAGGAGGGTGGTGCGCGGTGGGGGGCAGAGTGTTCTCGTTGGCGCTCATGATGGCTCCTCTATGGCGGTGCGCCCAGGCGGGCTCGGTCGGGGCGCCCCGCTCGGGGTGCCACGACGCGACCTTAGACTCTAACGCCTAGGTCGAGTAGGGGACGACCAGCACCGTGACGAACAGGTAGCTGACGGGGAAGGTGAAGATGAGGGAGTCGACGCGGTCGAGCACGCCGCCGTGGCCGGGCAGGAACATGCCAGCGTCCTTCACGCCCGCCCAGCGCTTCAGCAGCGACTCGAAGAGGTCGCCCAGCTGCGCCGTCAGCGACGTCACCACGGTGAGCGCGAGCACGGTGCCCACGCTCAGCTCGAGGCCCACGAGCTGGCGGGCCAGCAGGGCCGTGCCGGACACGATGACGAGGGCGAACAGCAGGCCGCCCAGCGCGCCCTCCACGGTCTTCTTCGGGCTCACCCGCGGCGCCAACGGCGTGCGCCCGAACAGCGAGCCGAGGGTGTAGGCGCCGACGTCGGTGGCGACGGCGGAGAGCAGGGGTATCGCGAGGATCCACAGCCCCAGGTGGCCGTCCGGCGTGTAGCGGAGCGTGATCACGTAGCTCAGGAGGAACGGCACGTAGACGTACCCGGCCAGGGTGAAGGCCGCCGCGCGTATGGAGTTGCGGTTGGGCGTCGCCACCTCGAGCACCAGCACGTAGATGACGAACACCACGAAGAGCGCCTCGCGCCAGCTCACGCCGCCGGCCAGCGTGGGCAGGCCGGGGTAGGTGGAGGGCAGCGAGGCCGGCACGGTGAGCAGGGCGGCCACGAACAGGCTGCGCTTGCGCACCGGCACGCCGCGCAGGCGCATCAGCTCGGTGTACTCGCTGAGCGCCACCAACGACAGCAGCAGGAACGCGGGCGCCAGCAACGGCAGGCCTACCCAGAGGACCACCATCGCGGCGACGAACACCGCAACGCCGCTCGCCACGCGCGTACGTAGCGTGTCCCGCGAGCCTTCCTCTGGTGATGGCTCGCTCACACCGCCAGGATGTCGCTCTCTTTCGTCTTGGTCCTCTGGTCGATCTTGGCGATGAACTCGTCGGTGACCTTCTGGACCTCGGCCTCGGCGCGCCTCAGGTCGTCCTCGGGGAGGTCGCCCTCCTTCTGCATGGCCTTGAGCTTGTCGTTGGCGTCGCGCCTGATGTTGCGCACCGCCACGCGGGCCTCCTCGGCCATCTGGTGGATGGTCTTCACCAGGTCGCGGCGCCGCTCGTCGGTGAGCGGTGGGACGGAGATGAAGACGTTGTCGCCCTGGTTGTTGGGGTTGAAGCCCAGCTCGCTCTCGAGGATCGCCTTCTCGATGGCCTTCAGCGAGCTCTTGTCGAACGGCGTTATCACCAGCGTGCGGGGGTCCGGGCTGGTGATGGTGGCGATCTGCGGCAGGGGCATGGACGTGCCGTAGTAGTCGACGTGCACGCGGTTGAGTATCGAGGGGTTGGCGCGTCCCGTGCGCACGGCGCCGATGTTCTGCTCGAACGCCTCGAGCGACCGCTGCATGCGCTCCCTGGTCTCGGCGAGGACCGATTTCATCCCTGACCTCCGGATCTCTAGCTACCGGTCGCCAGTGTACCCCGCGCCCTCAGGCGGTCACGAACGCCGTTTCGACGTTCTGGGCTATGAGCGTGCCCACGTCTTCTCCGGCGAGGAGGCGCTGCAGGTTGCCCGGCGTGAAGATGTCGAAGACCCTGATGGGCATGCCCCTGTCGATGCAGAGGCTGACGGCCGTGGCGTCCATGACGGCCAGGCCGTTGTTGAGCACGTCCATGTAGGAGAGCGTCTTGTAGCGCCGCGCCTGCGGGTTGGTGCGCGGGTCGGCCTCGTAGACGCCGTCCACCTTGTTCTTGGCCATGAGCACAGCCTCGGCCTCGATCTCGAGGGCGCGGAGCGTGGCGGCGGTGTCGGTGGTGAAGAAGGGGTTGCCGGTGCCGGCGGCGAAGATCACCACGCGGCCCTTCTCCAGGTGCCTGAGCGCGCGGCGCCGGATGTACGGCTCGGCGACCTCCTGGATGGTTATCGCCGTCTGCACGCGCGTGTCGACGCCCACCGCCTCCAGTGCGTCCTGGAGCGCGATGGCGTTCATGACGGTGCCGAGCATGCCGACGTAGTCGGCGGTGGCGGGGTCCATGTGGCTGCCGTGCTGCGCGCCGCGCCAGAAGTTGCCGCCGCCGACCACGAGGGCCAGCTCCACACCGCTCTGCTTGGCCGCCGCTATCTCGCGGGCCAGGGAGGACGTCGCCTCCGGGGAGACGCCGAAACCCCCAGGGCCCGCGAGGAACTCGCCCGATAGCTTCAGGAGAGCGCGGCGCAATGGCTTACTCGCCTACGGCGATGCGAGCGAAGCGACCGACCTGGATGTTCTCGCCCAGGGTGGCGGCCGCCTCCTTGACGAGGTCGCCGACGGTCTTCTTGTCGTCCTTGATGTACGGCTGGTCGAGCAGGACGATCTCGGAGAAGAACTTGTTGATGCGGCCCTCGACGATCTTCTCGGCGACGTTCGCGGGCTTGCCTTCTTCCATCGCCTGCTTGAGCAGCGCTTCGCGCTCGGCGGCCACGACGTCCTCGGGCACGTCCTCGCGACGCACGTACTGCGGGTTGGCCATGGCCACGTGCATGGCCAGGTTCTTGGCCAGCTCGCGGAAGCTGTCGTTGCGGGCCACGAAGTCGGTCTCGCTGTTCACTTCGACAAGCACCGCGAGCTTGCCGTTGTGGTGCACGTAGGTGCCAACGACGCCTTCCTTGGCTTCGCGGTCCGACTTCTTGTCGGCCTTGGCGATGCCGCGCTCGCGCAGGAGCTGGGCGGCCTTCTCCAGGTCGCCGCCGGCGTCTTCCAGGGCGCGCTTGACGTCCATCATGCCGGCGTTGGTCATCGCCCGCAGCTTCTTGACCATCTCGGTCGTTACGGTCATGGTGTTACCTCACCCTCGTTCGGGTTCTTCCCACCGGGGCGGGGCCCCGGCGCTATGGGCCCTTGCGGGGCCTCACTCTTCGTCTGCGTCCGGCGCTTCCTCTACGAGCTCTTCGTCATCGGCCGCCACGGCGGCCTCCTGGATGGCGCGCTCCTGGTCGGAGACCGGGGCGGGCAGCGACTCTTCGTCGCCGGCAGCCGCCTTGGGAGCCGCTTCCTCGGACACCCCGCCGCGCACCTCTACGATGAGGTCGGCCAGGCGCGCCGTGATGAGCTGGATCGAGCGGATCGCGTCGTCGTTGCCCGGGATGATGAAGTCGAGCACGTCGGGGTCCGAGTCCGTGTCGGCCAGGCCGACCACCTGGATGCCGAGCTTGTTCGCCTCCTTGACCGCGATCGCCTCCTTGGTGGGGTCGATCACGAAGAGCGCGTCCGGCAGTCGGGTCATGTTGCGGATGCCGCCCAGGTAGCGCTGGAGACGGTGCATCTCCTTGCCCAGGTCGATCTGCTCCTTCTTGGTGAAGCGCAGGATCGACTCGTCCTCGAACATCTGCTCGAGCTCCTTGAGGCGCTCGACGCGGGTGCGGATGGTCTTGAAGTTGGTCAGCAGCCCGCCGAGCCAGCGCTCGTTGATGTACGGCATGCCGCAACGGCGCGCCTCGGCGGCGAGGATCTCCTGAGCCTGCTTCTTGGCGCCCACGAAGAGGATCGTGCCGCCGCGCTGGGCCACGCTCTTGAGGAAGTCGAAGGCCCGCTCGCTCTCGACCAGCGTCTTCTGCAGGTCGATGATGAAGATCCCGTTGCGCTCCGCGAAGATGTAACGGCGCATCTTCGGGTTGGCGCGCTTGGTCTCGTGACCGAAGTGCACGCCTGCCTCGAGGAGCTGCTTCATTCCCAGGTACGACATGTCTTCCTCCGAAGGCGGGATGTTGAGGTCGGAGTCACAGGCGTCCGCCGGCCGGCCCTAGGGCCGTACCCGCGGGCGCTCCTGTCTCTCGGGGATGCTGGCGGACATCCCGCTGCCGCCAGCAAACCTAGGGAGTCTACAACATGAAGCCCCTCCCGTGGCGCGTTCAGGCTGCCAAGGGAGGGGCTCGAGGGCTCCATGGCCCGGCTAGGTCACTGCAGGGTGCGGAGGGCCTCCCTGGCGGCCGCGTAGTTGGGGTCGATCTCCACGGCGCGCTCGTAGGCGTCGCGGGCGCGTTGCGCGTCGCCCGAGCCGCTGCGGCGCTGGTACGCCTGGCCGAGCCAGTAGTAGGCGTCGGCGCTGGGCGGCTCGGAGAGCAGGGCCCCGTGCTGGGCGCGCCTGATGGCCTCGTCGACCTGGCCGGTCTCGAGGTAGGCGCGGGCCAGGTAGGTGAACAGCGGTGGCAAGAACACCGCGCCGTCCATCTGGACCGCTTGCTCGAGGCGCGGCAGGCTCGCCTGGACGTCGCCGCACTCGAAGAGGACGATGCCCAGGTTGGAGGCCGCGGAGAGGCTGTTGGGGTCGAGGCTCACGGCCTGCGCCAGCTCGTACTGGGCGGTGTCGCAGTCGCCGAGGCGGTAGGAAACGTCACCCAGGTTGTTGTGGGCGGTGGCGCTGGAGGGGTCGAGCACGACCGCGCGCCTGAAAGACTGCCGCGCCAGCTCCAGCTCGCCCAGGTCGCGGTAGACGCGGCCGAGGTTCACCTGGACGGTGCTCTTCTCCTGGTTGCTGAGGAGCTGCGACGTGGTCGCCAGGCTGACGGCCTGCTCGAGCGTGGCCCTGGCCTGCTGGAGGTCGCCCAGCTGGTAGAGGACGAGGCCCTTGGTGTTCTGCACGCGCGGGTCGCTCGCCGCCACCTGCTCGGCGCGCATGATCGTGTCGAGCGCGTCGGCGAGGCGGCCGCTGTAAGCGTTGGGATCGGCCTGGTACTGGTACTGGTAGGTGTTGGCCAAGTGGATGAGCGCGTCGAGGTGGTTGGCCTGGACGGAGAGCGCCTGCTGGAAGGCGTCGATGGCTTCCGCGTACGCGCCCTGGCAGGCCAGCGCGCGGCCGAGGCCGACCTGCGCGTTGGCGTTGGCCCGGTCCAGCCTCAGCGCCTCCTGGAAGTAGAACTGCGCCAGAGAGCAGTCACCGCGCAGCAGGTAGAACTGCCCGTCGCTGATGAAGGTGGCCACGTCCGCGCCGGCCTCGCCCCTCTGGGCGAAGGCGGGGGCGCCCAGGCACAGCACGGCCAAGAGCGTCGCGCCCAGGAGCCGTAGCGGCTGACGTGTGGTGGGATTGAAACTGGTCAACATGTCCTCCGACGACCGTCTCACGCGTAGTGTGTGACGACTCTAACATCCACATCTGACGCGCCGGTCAGCCCGTTGGCGGCGCTAGAGGCGGCGTCGGCAAGGGACTCGCCCCCCTTGCGCCCCGTCCCAGGCCGGTCGAGTGAATCATCACCAGGCTCGGTGAGAGCGCCGTGTGCGTCCAGATGGCGATTTCATCACATCTTGGCGGCCGCTGGGCGCCGTCGGCATACCCGTTTAGCCCACCGACGCGCCACCGTGGCCGGGCGGTAAGGGGTAGCATGGGCGGTCGGTGCGGAGCACCGAGCCGCCGCCGAGGCGGCCGTGAGGAGAAGCAGGTCCCCCGTGACAGACACGTTGACGGCCAGTACGCACTCAGCCGCGCGGGCCGATGCGGCTGCGGGTCGGTTCTCGCTGCGCTTGGCATGGACGGCACTGGCGGCCAACGTGCTGGTGATCCTGCAGGGCGCCGTCGTCCGGCTCACCGGCTCGGGCGCCGGCTGCGGCAGCCACTGGCCGACGTGCAACGGCACCGTGGTGCCCATCGGGGCCACCCTCGAGACGCTCATCGAGTTCACCCACCGCCTGCTCTCCGGCGGCGTGCTGGTCCTCGGCGTCTGGCTCCTCGTGCGCGCCCTGCGCGCGAGGCGCGAGAAGCCCGGCTTCGCGGCCTTCGCCGTCGCCTCGATGGCCTTCCTGGTCGTGGAGGCCGGGATCGGCGCCGCGACCGTGCTCCTCGGACTGACCGGCGAGAACACGACCGTCGCCCGCGGCGTGTGGGTGGCCGGCCACCTCGTGAACAGCCTCCTGCTCATAGGCATGCTGGCCTGCACCGTGGTGTTCGCCCGCGAACGGGCGCCGTCCTACCCGCTGCGCTTCTCGGCGCAGCTCGGCCTCACGGCGGTGCTGCTCACGGGCATCGTGGGCGCGCTCATCCTCACCTTCACCGGCGGCATCGCCGCGATGGGGAACACGATCTTCCCGCCGGAGTCGCTGTCGGAGGGCCTCCGCCAGGACTTCGACCCGGCGTCGCACCCGCTCATCAGGCTCCGCATACTGCACCCGCTCATCGCCGTGGCCGTGGGCAGCTACCTGTTCGTCGGCCTCGGCCTGGCGTGGTGGATCAAGCCCGTCCCCGCCGCCCGCGGCGTGGCGCGGACCCTCCTGGGCGTGTACCTGGCGCAGCTCGCCGTGGGCACCTTCAACCTGGCGCTGCTCGGCCCCTTCGTCCTGCAGCTCCTACACCTGTTCCTCGCCGTGGTGGCCTTCGCGCTGCTGACGGCACTGACCGTGATGATGATCGGCGGAGAGTCCCGTAAGGACGCCGGACCCCTCTGGAGCCGGTCCGCTGTGGAGGGTGCATGACGCAGGCCGCTGCCCCGCGCCGGGCCACTTGGCGCGACTACTTCGTACTGACCAAGCCCAAGGTCATCGTGCTGCTGCTGCTGACCACGGTGGGCGCCATGTTCATCGCCGCCGGGGGCTTCCCCGGGTGGATCGCGCTGATCGGGACGATCATCGGCGGCTACATGTCCGCGGGCGCCGCCGGCGTCTACAACATGGTCTACGACGCCGACATCGACGAGCGCATGAAGCGCACCGCCAAGCGGCCCACCGTCACCAGGGTGGTGAGCCAGCGCAACGCGCTGGTCTTCGCCATCGCGCTCACGGTGCTCTCCTTCGTCGTGCTGTGGGCCACCACCAACGTCACGGCCGCGCTGCTCTCCTGGGCCGGCATCGCCTTCTACGTGCTCGTCTACACGATGTGGCTCAAGCGCTCCACCTGGCAGAACATCGTCATCGGGGGCGCCGCCGGCGCCATCCCGCCGCTCGTGGGCTGGGCCGCCGTGACGGGCCACCTGAGCCTCCTCGCCTGGATCCTGTTCGCCGTGGTGTTCATGTGGACGCCCGTGCACTTCTGGGCGCTGGCGCTGATGGTCAAGGACCAGTACGCGGACGTGGGCGTGCCCATGGCCCCGGCGGTCATCGGCGAGCGCGCCACGGTGATGCAGATGATCATGTACACGGTGCTCACCGTGGTCCTCACGGTGCTGCCGTTCTTCCTGCACGAGTTCAGCCCCGCCTACTTCGTGGCCGCCTTGGCCCTCAACGTCGTGCTGGCTGTGCGGGTGGCGGCGGTCTTCCGGGTCGTGAACTCGGGCGCCAAGGTCGACAGGGTCACGGCGCTGCCCCTCTACAAGTACTCGATGACATACCTGGCGCTCCTGTTCCTGACCATGGCCCTGGACCGCGCCCTGTTCTGATGCCCGGCCCGCGCCGCTGATGCGCCACGTCCTCCTCAGGCCGCGCTGGATCGCCGGCCACCTGCTGGCGCTCGCGCTGGTCGTGCTGTTCGTCAACCTGGGGTTCTGGCAGCTCAGGCGCCTCGAGCAGCGCCGCGAGCTGGTGGAGCGCGTCACCGTGAGGCTCGCTCTGCCTGCGGCGCCGCTAGAAGAGGTGCTGGGGGTAGGCGGTGAGCTCCCCGAGTACCGCACGGTCACCGCCGTGGGCGAGTTCGACCCCACGGAGGAGGTGCTCGTGCGCGGCCGCAGCCACGACGGCCAGCCGGGCTTCGACGTCCTCACCCCGCTCGTCCTGGAAGGTGGGCGTGCCGTCCTGGTGGACCGCGGCTGGGTGCCTTACTCCAACGACACGGTCCCGGTGGCCGCCGCGCCGCCACCCGAGGGCGTCGTGACGGTCACTGGAAGGCTGCGCCAGCCCACGGGGCAGCGCGCCGGCACGTTCGGGCCCCGGGACCCTGCCGAGGGCGACCTCGTCCAGACCTACTACGTCGACGTCGACCGGCTGCAGCCGCAGATGCCCTACGAGCTGGTCGACGCCTACCTGGACCTGACGAGCGTGACGCCCCCGCATCCGCTGGGGTACCCGCTGCCGCTGCCCGAGCCCGAGCTGGACCTGGGCCCGCACCTGGCGTACGCGCTGCAATGGTTCGCGTTCGCGACCATCGGCGTCGTCGGCTACGCCTTCCTCATGCGGCACGTGCTGAGGGGCGAGAAGCGGGCCAGGACCGCCTGATCCCGTAGCTTCTCGAGGCCCGGTCGGGTCTCGGTCGGGCGCCGTGTGCCAGCCTTGGAGCAGGGCGCAGGGCGAGGCCACTGTCCGAGCTCGTTCGCCCGCGCGGCGGGGACCCACGGTCCCCCCGTCGAAGGCGCTGGGCGGCCTGGAGGGGAGACCGCCCAGACTTTCGCTTCCTGGGGCTGCGTCAGTCCCGGGTCTGGACGGCCGCCTCGCGCAGCGCGCCCTCGAGCGTCTTCAAGAGGCTCCGGAACGGGGTCACGAACTTCTCGACGCCCTCGGCCTCCAGCTTGGCCGCGACCTCCTCGAGGTCGATGCCGATGGCCTTCAGCCCGGCGATGGCTCCCTTGGCCTCCTGGAGCCCCTCGGTGACGCGGGGCGCCGGGTCGCCGTGGTCGCGGTAGGCGTCGAGGGTCTCGAGCGGCATGGTGTTGATCGTCTCGGGCCCGACGAGCGGCTCCACGTACTTCGTGTCGGGGTAGCTCGGGTCCTTGGTGCCCGTGGAGGCCCACAGCAGTCGCTGCACGCGGGCGCCGGCGGCGGACAGGCGGCGCCAGCGCTCGTCGGACTGCGAGAAGCGGCGGCTGAACGACTCGTACGCCACCTTCGCGTAGGCGACGGCCGCCTGGCCGCGCAGCGCCTTGGCCTGATCCGTGCCCATGGCGTCGAGCAGCGGGTCGACGAACACGTCGAAGCGGCTGAGGAAGAAGCTCGCCACGGAGGCGACGCGGCTGACGTCCTCGCCCCGGCTCAGGCGCTCCTCGAGGCCGCTGACGTAGGCGTCGATGGTCTGCTCGTAGCGCTCCAGGCTGAAGAGCAGGGTCACGTTCACGTTGATGCCGTCGCTCGTCAGCCGTCGGATGGCGCCGATCCCCTCGGCGGTGGCCGGCACCTTGATGAACACGTTGGGCCTGGCGAGGCGTCTCCACAGGTGGACGGCCTCCGCGTAGGTGGCCTCCTCGTCGTGGGCGACCTCGGGGGAGACCTCGAGGGACACGTAGCCGTCGATGCCGCCGGAGGCGTCGTACGAGGCGCGGAAGAGGTCGGCCGCGCGCTGGATGTCCTCCACGACCAGTTCCTCGTACGCCTCCGCCACGGTCGCGCCGCGGCGCGCCAGCTCCGCGATGGCCTCCGCGTAGTCGCCGGACTGGGCTATGGCCTTGTTGAAGATCGCCGGGTTCGAGGTGACGCCGGCCAGGCCGTCGCGCTCGATGAGCTTGCGCAGCGTGCCGTCCAGCAGCCACGAGCGCCTTATCTCGTCTAGGTAGACCGACTGGCCTTGCTCCCTGAGCCTCTGGAGAGGGTTCATCTCTGCTCCTCGTGCGCCTCACCGCGGGGCGCTTGGCCTTCTGCCCGATGTTACGACCCGTGGGGCCCTGGTCGGTGCCGTGGAGGCGCGGCGCGCTAGACCCTGCTGCGCTCCCAGCCGGTGGCCACGACGTCGGCGCCCCGCAGCTCGAGCCTGGCGCGGGGGAGGGGCAGGACCGCGGGCCCGCTCACGGCCTGGCCGGCTCGCAGCGGGTCGAAGACGCTCAGGTGGCAGGGGCACGTCACGGCTGGCGTGCGCGTGTCGTAGTTGAAGCCGAAGCTGATGGCGTTGACGTCGGTGTTGAGCGTGGCGATGCAGCCCTGGTGCGTGCAGACGCGGCTGAAGGCGACCAGGTGCACGTCGCCCGACGTCAGCCCGCCCGGCACCGGCTCAGGCACCCGCACGGCCAAGGCCGGCGTGGAGGCCAGGAGGAACTCCGCCGCGTCCCACTCGCCTGCGAAGCTGTCGAGGGTCGCCACGGTGACGGGCGGCGCGTCGTCGAACTCCGGGTTCGGGTCGGGGCGTCTCTTGAGGAAGTGGACGTCTATGGCGCGGTAGAGGCCGTAGCCGCCGCCGCCCACGGCCGCCACCACGGGCAGGCGCCAGAGCCACTTCACCAGCTCGCGGCGGCGCACGTCCACGGCCGGCGCCTGGGGCGCGCTCGCGGGCGCGCCCGAGCCGGCGGGTCCCAAGCCGCGCTCCTCGCCTTCCGCGCTCATCGCTGCGATACGACCTCCACCACGTGCGCCACCACAGCCTGGAGCTCCTCGGCCTGCAGCGTAGCGCCGAAGCCAGGCATCATGCCGCGCCCGAAGGTCACGGCGTCGCGCACGTTGGCCTCGTCGGCGGCGCGCGGGTTGCCCGCCAAGGCGCCGCCGAGGCCGCCCTCCCCTGAGGCGCCGTGACACTGGGCGCAGCTCGAGGCGAACACGGCGGCGCCGAGGTCGGCGCCGGACGGGGCGGACCCGCCCTGGCCCTGTAGGGCCATCGCCAGCAGCTCGTCCGCCACGGGGTCGCTGCCGCCGCGTGATTTGTAATCCTGAATCACAGTTACCGCCTCGCCGAACCTGCCCGTCTGCACGTAGGCCTCGCCCAGCGAGAGCTGCGCCTCTGGCTCGAGGCTCTCGACCCCGCCGCCCACGGAGGCCGCGCGCTCCAGCAGCGCGGCGGCGTCGCTGGGTGCTCCCGAGGCCAACAGGGCCACGCCCATGCGCGACAGCGCCACGGGCTCCTGGCCGTTCATCTCGGTGAGCACGCGCACGTAGAGGGTCGCGGCGCTGCGGGCGTCGCCTGCCCGCCAGTAGAGGTCGGCCAGGGCGAGGAGGTTCTCCTCAGAGGGGTCGGCGTCGGCGGCAGCCCGCAGGTCGTCCGCGCGCTCGAACAGCTCCAGGCGGGCGGCCACGGTCTCGTTGGGCGCGCCGCCCAGCAAGCCTACGTAGCGCCTCAGCGCCTGCTCCGACGTGGCCGCGTCGCCGTTGGCGTAGGCGACCTCCGAGAGCATGAACAGCGTGTCCGTGTCGTCAGGCGCCACCCGCACGGCCCGCTCCAGCCACAGTTGCGCCTCGCCGATGTCCGTCTGCAGGGCTATCAGCGTCAGCCTCTGGAAGACCTCGAGGGGGGCGCCCTGGACCTCGGCGGCGCGCACGTAGGCATCCCGCGCGTCCTCGACCTGACCGACGGTGAGGTAGGCGTCGCCGAGGGCCATGAGGTTCGCCGGGGTCGGGTCCCTGTCGACGGCCTGGCGCAGCTCCCTGATGGCGCGCGCCGCCTCGACGTCGGTGGTGGTGACGTTCGAGTCGACGCCCACGCGCGGCAACACGTAGGAGGGCAGGAACGCCGCGGCCAGCACCGCGAAGCCGAGGACCGCGATGGCGGCCACCGGGGCGCGGCGCTTGCGTGGCGCGCCCTCGCTGGCCGGGGCCTTGCGTCCGCGGCCCTCCAGCTCGGCGCGGCGGGCGTCGAGGGCCTTGATGGTGGCGGCCGCCTTGGCCTCGTAGCGCGTCCTGAGCTGCTCGCGGCGCTCCGGTGCCAGGTCGGTCCTCAGGTCGAGCTCGGCGATGGCGCGCAGCAGCGCCGCCTTCTCCTCCTCCAGGCCGGTGAGGACGGGGTCGGAGTCGTCGGGCAGCGGGTCCGTGTACCGGGACGAGATGAGGGGCAGCGCGGCGTAGGCGAAGGCCAGGATCGCCAGGACGGCGACGGCGAGGAAGGTGATCACCGGAGGCCCGCCTCGGGTGCGTCAGGGTCGGTCTCGAGGCCCTGCAGCTCGGCCCGCACGCGCTCCAGGTCGGCAGGGTCGACGGCGATGGGCTGCCGCGAGCGGCCCACCCAGCGGCGGCCGACCACCGCCAGCGCCCCGGCGCCGACGACCACGGCGGCGCCCGCCAGCACCCACACGACGAGATGGATGCCGCGCTTGGGCGGGTCGAGGAGGATCCAGTCGCCGTAGCGCTGCTGGAAGTAGGCCAGGATCTCGCGCTCGCTGCGGCCCGCCTCGAGCTGGTCCTTGATGATCTGGCGCATCTGCTGCGCCAGCTCGACGCTGGAGTCGGCCACGCTCTCGGAGGTGCAGACGGGGCAGCGGAGCTGCCTGGCGATCTCGAAGACCCGCGAGTCGAGCTGCACCGCCTGGGCCAGCCCGAAGGCCAGGGCCAGCAGGCACGCGAGTAGCGCGCCGAGGCGCGCTGGCCTCGAGCCCGTCACCGGAGCAGGGCCGCCAACTGCGCGTCCAGCACCTGGGGCGTCACGGGGCCGACGTGCTTGTCCAGCACCACGCCGTCGCGGGACACGAAGAACGTCTCCGGCACGCCGAAGAGGCCCCAGTCGACGCTCACCGCGCTGTCGTCGTCGACGACGTTGGGGAACGAGAGGCCGAAGAGGTCTATGAACGCCCGGCCCTCGGCGCGCTTGCCGCGGTCCTGCGTCTGCACGCCGACGAACACGACGCCCGTGTCCTCGTACCGCTCCCAGTAGGCCTGCAGCACGGGCGCCTCGTCGTAACAGGGGGCGCACCACGAGGCCCAGAAGTTGACGACCAGCGGCCGACCCTCGAGCTCCTCGAGCGAGAGCGTCTCGCCGAACTGGTTCACGTAGTGCTCGTGCACCGGCAGCTCGAACGCGGGCGCTGGCTTGCCCTTGAGGGCCGTGGGTATGTCCCTGTCTGGCTCGCCGCGGAGCAGGCCGTAGGCGAACAGACCCCCCAGCAGGGCGACGGCCAGGACGGTGAGGAGGAGCCCTTGTCGCTTCACTCAGGCCTCCCTGGCCGCGGCGGCCGGCACTGAGACCCGCGCGGCCACGCGCCGCGTCGAGCCGCCCAGGGCGTACGCGGTGCCCAGCGCGAGCAGCGCGCCGCCCACCCAGATCCACGTGACGAGCGGGCTCTTCACCACGCGCAGCACGACGAAGGTGGTGCCCGGCGCCACGTTGCTGTTGAGGCTCAGGTAGAGGTCGTGCGAGGGGCGGTAGAGGACGGCGGGCGTGGGGATGCCGCGGTTGCTGCCCGGGAAGACGTTGATGCGCGGGCGCAGCGTGGTGACGAACCGGTCGCCCGACCGCACCTCGACGAGCACGCCGGCGCTCACGCGCGCCGCGGTGGGGTCGACGAACAGCTCCGTGGCGGTGAGCGTGTAGCCCTCGAACTCGGCGGAGCCGCCGATGTCAAGGCGCACCTGCTCGTCCACGCGGTAGCCGGCGGAGAAGGCCACGCCCACCGCGATGACCACCACGGCGAAGTGCACGACCATGCTGCCCACTCGGCGGCGGTTCTCGTGGGCGTAGCTCCTCAGCACCTGCAGGGCGGGCCGCTTGGCGAGCCTCATGCGCGGCACCAAGGCGCCGGCCAGGAGCAGGCCGAGCGACACCACGTTGTAGCCGGCCAGGCCGACGGTGAGGGCGGGGTAGAGCTTGCGCACGCCCAGCGCCCAGGCCAGGCCGCCGGCCACGACGAGCCCGGCGAGCATCCACGCGAGGTTCGACCGGAGCGACTGCTCCTCGGCCTTGCGCCACGGCAGCAGCGGGCCGATGCCCATGAGCAGCAGTACCAGCATCCAGATGGGCAGCGTCACCTGGTCGAAGAACGGCGGGCCGACCGTGACGCGGTCGCCCGAGATCGCCTCGACCACGAGCGGGAAGAGCGTGCCAAGGAGCACCGCGAAGGCGAGGGCCAGGAACAGGACGTTCACGCCCAGCATGGCGCCCTCGCGGCTCACCAGCGAGTCGAGCTCGGCGCGGTCCTTGACGTCCTCCCAGCGCGCGGCCAGGAGGCCGAACGACACCAGGACCACGATGACGAAGAAGGCGAGGAACGCCGGACCAACCGGGCCGGAGCCGAAGGCGTGCACGGAGGAGACGACGCCCGAGCGCGTGAGGAACGTGCCCAGCACGGAGAGCGCGAACGTGGTGAGTATCAGCGCCACGTTCCACGGCTTGAGCATGTGCCTGCGCTCCTGCACCTGCACCGAGTGCACGAACGCCGTGGCCGTGAGCCAGGGCATGAGGCTCACGTTCTCCACGGGGTCCCAGGCCCAGTAGCCGCCCCAGCCGAGCACCTCGTAGCTCCACCAGCCGCCGGCCACGATGGCCGCGGAGAGGAACCCCCAGCCCGCGAGCGTCCAGCGGCGGGTGAGGACCATCCACTCGGCGCCGGGGCGCCTCGTGATGAGCGCCGCCATGGCGTAGGCGAACGGCACGGTGAGGCCCACGAACCCGAGGTACATGAGCACAGGGTGCACGGCCATCATCCAGTGGTTCTGCAGGAGCTCGTTGGGCCCGGGGCCGTCGAGCGGCGGGTTGGGCAGCACCTTGAACGGGTTGGCGAGGAACGCGAGGACGAAGAAGAAGAACGTCTGCACGCCCTGCATCACCGCTATCGCCCAGGGGCGCAACGGCGACAGAGCCGCCACGGCGGCCACCAGGGCCGTGTAGCCGGAGAGCAGCCAGGCCCACAGGAGTATCGAGCCCTCGAGCGCCGCCCACAGCGTCACGACCTTCACCCAGACGGGCGACGAGATGCGCGAGTGCTGCGCCACGTAGCTGACCGAGAAGTCGTCGGTGAGGAGCGCGGACTCCATGACCACGATGGCCACGGTGGCGACGAGGAACCCCGCCACGGCCGAGAGGCGCGCTGACGTGACGAGGCGCGGGTCGCGGCGGCTGGCGCCCAGCACGCCGGCGACCGCCCCGTAGAGGGCGACGGCGAAGGCCAGGAACGCGGCCGCGCTCCCTACGACGCCCAGCTCTAGCTGCACGGCACTCCCCTCAGCGCAGCGACTCCTTCAAGGCCTCCACGTCGACCTGTCCGTCGTCGGGCGGGTGGTAGTCGTTGCTGTGCTTCACCAGCAAGTTGTCGCCCACGAAGACGCCCTCGTGGAACTGGCCCTCGATGACCACGCCGCCGTTCTCCTGGAACAGGTCGGGCGGCGCGCCCTTGTAGGTCACCGGGTACGTCTTTATGGCGTCGGTGACGTTGAAGGTCAGCTGCAGCTGCGCGTCGTCGAAGCTCACGCTGCCGGGCTCGACGAGCCCGGCGAGGCGTATGCGCCGGCCGTCGAAGCTGGCCGCGTCGCGCGCGTACTCGCTAGGCAGGACGAAGTAGACGAGAGAGGTCTGCAGGGCACGGGCGATCATCAGCCCGGCCGCCGCCAGCACGACCACCCCGAGCGCGCCGTAGAGGAGCTTCTTCCTCACTACTCACCTTCCGGCTTGGGCTTCTTGCGCTCCAGCCATCGTAGGTAGAGCAGGTAGCCCACGTACACCACGATCAGCTCGATCCAAGCGAACGCCACCCACTGGCCGGGCGTGAGGTCAGCCAACACGGACGACCTCCGTGGGCACAGGGGCCGGCTCCTTCGCCGTGCTCGGCATCTTGAAGAGGCCGATGCGGACGCGCTCGGAGACGAAGTACAGGTAGATGAGGCCGGCGACGGCGACGTTCACGAGGAGGACGCGGAGCATCGAGCCGTCCATGGTCACGCCGCTGCCGTCGAGGTTGACGCTCTTGGCGGGGTGGAGCGTCCTGAACCACTCGGCCGCCAGGTAGTTGAACGGCAGGCTCACGACGACGATGAGCATGATCACGGCGGCCACGCGGCCGCGGCGCACGGGCTCGTCGATGAGCGCGCGCACGATGAAGTAGCCCACGATGAGCGCGACCATGATGGCCGTGAGCGTGAGCTTGGCGTCCCACGTCCAGTAGGTGTTGAGGGTGGGCTTGCTGTAGATCATGCCGCCGGTGATGGTGAGGGCCGAGTAGACGAGCGCCGCCTCGGCGTTGGCCACGGCGCGCACGTCGTCGCGCTCGCGGCCGCGCCACAGGTAGAGCACCGACCAGAAGCCCGCGACGGCGACGGCTACGAAGCAGATCCAGGCCACCGACACATGGGCGTACATGATGCGGATGAGCTCGCCCTGGTTGACGTCGGGCGGGCTGACGACGAGCGCCAGGTAGGCGCCCACGGCCAGCCCCACCAGGCAGGCGAGGCCGAGCAGCGTGAGCCACAGGGGGCGCTTGCGTGGCGCCTGCAGGCTCGTGACCTTATCTCCCATACGTTCGGCTCCAATGCTGGGCGGCAGTGCCCACCGCGCCGCCGCTCACAAGTCTAAGGCCGCAGCCCGCCGCGGCCGGTGTCAGGTCGATGCTAACCGCACCCGGGGTGTCGGTCGCGGTCCCATGAGAGGTCTTCTGGCAACGTTCGCGGCTCACTCGTCCACCACGAAGTGGAAGAGCGAGGCGCAGACGACGAAGTACACCAGGTCGAAGCCGGCCAGGAGCAGCAGCCAGTCGCCCACCGGGCCGACGGCGGCGCCGAGCACGGACTCCGTGGCGCGCACGGCCGCCAGGACTATCGGCACCACGACGGGGAACATGAGCACCGGCAGCAGCGCCTCGCGCGCCTGCAGGTTGGCGGTGAGCGCGGCGTAGAAGGTGGCTATGGTCGCGAACCCGAAGGCGCCGAGGACCACGGTGAGGGCGAGCAGCAGCGCCGCGCCGGCGCCCGCCACCTCGGCCCCGTAGAGGGTGGTGGCCACGGGCGCGAGCACCAGGCCGAGGACGCCCAGGTAGACCCAGGCGGCGAGCATCTTCCCCAGGTACACGGCGGCCCGCGAGACCGGGTAGCTGAGCAGGTGGTCGAGGGCGCCGTCCTCCAGGTCGGCCTGGAAGCTCTGGGCCGCCGCCGTCACGCCGGCGAAGACCAGTGCCACCCACAGCACGCCGGGCGCCGAGCGCTCCAGCACGCCCTGCTCGCGGCCCAGGGCGAACGCGATCATCAGGAGCGTCGTCCCGGTGAAGAAGAGCGTGGCCACGGTGGCCGCCCGGCTGCGCAGCTCCTGCAGCAGGTCCTTGCGGGCCACGGCCAGCACCGCTGCGAGGTCGCTCACCACGCGCCCCCTGTCGCGCCAGCGGCGGGTCGGAACGCCGCCATGCGCAGGCGCCCGCCGTCGAGCTCGAGGACGGCGTCGGGGACGAGGTCGTGGCGGTCCTGCTCGTGCGACGCGACGAGGAGCGTGCGGCCGCGCGACCGCGCCTCCAGGAGGCAGACGTCGACGAGGCGCTTGCCCTGCTCGTCGAGCGCGGCGTACGGCTCGTCGAGGAGCCACAGGTCGGCGTCCACCAGTAGCTGCCTGGCCAGGCCGAGGCGCTTCTTCATGCCGCTCGAGTAGAAGCGCACCTGCTTGTCGGCGGCGCCAGCGAGCCCCACGCGCTCCAGCGCCGCGTCGACGGCTCCCTCGTCGCGCTGCTTGCCCGTGAGAGACAGGGCCAGGCGCAGGTTCTCGCGGCCGCTGAGGACCGGGTAGTTGCCGCCGTAGGATCCCAGGAGGCCCACCTTGGCGCGCACCGCGTCGGCCTCGCGCACGAGGTCGTGCCCGAACACGCGGCCCTCGCCCTGATGCGGCCTCAGGCGGGTGGCGAGGAGCTTGAGCAGCGTGGTCTTGCCCGAGCCGTTGCTGCCCCGCAGCACGACGAGGCGGCCGGGGGCCACGTCCACGTCGATGCCGCGCAGCACGGTCTCACGGCCCATGCGCCGCACCACGCCCCGCAGGCTCACGGCCGGCGCGGTCCCCGCGTCCGCCCGTGCGGCGGCGCCCTCCGTCGCCGGCGGGGTCATAGGCGGGAGATGAGCCAGTCCGGGGTGATCCGGATGAGGTAGGCGTTGAGGGTGGTGTAGGTGCCGGTGACCATGAGGACGCCGGCCACGAGCAGGATGCCGCCGGCCACGCGCTCCACCCACGGCAGGTAGCGCCTGAAGCCCTTGGAGAACTGCATGAAGGGCCCGAGGAGCAGCGCGGCGAGCAGGAACGGCACGGCCAGGCCGAGCGAGTAGACGGCCAGGAGGCCGACCCCTTGCGCCAGGGTGCCGCTAGCGCCGGCCAGCGTGAGGATCCCGCCAAGGATGGGGCCGATGCACGGCGTCCAGCCGGCGGCGAACGCCATGCCCATCAGCAGCGCGCCGACGGGCGTGTTCGTCTGGCCTTTGAACTGGGGCCGCGAGTCGCGGTAGAGGAACGGCAGCCTGATCACGCCGAGCATCACCAGCCCGAACAGGATGACCAGCACGCCGCCCACGACCGTGAGCACGTCCTTCTGCGACCTGAGCAGCGCGCCCAGGTAGCTGGCCGACGCGCCGAGCGCGATGAACACGAGGCCGAAGCCCAGGACGAAGAAGAGGGCGTTGCGCACCACGACCATGCGCTCGGCCTGGGCGCTGCCCCCGACGTACGCCAGGTAGCTGGGCACGAGAGGCAACACGCAGGGCGAGAGGAACGACAGCACGCCCGCAGCGAAGGCCAACGGCAGGGTAGGTGTCACGCGGCCGCCTCGAGCGGGCTAGCGGCGGTCGAGCGCGCCATCACACGCCGATGATAACGGCGTGAAGGCGTGCTCCGGCGGACCAGGGCGACCGCCCGGGCGCGGGCGTTACTATGGGCCCCTACTGCAACCTGTCCGCCGCTACGCGCGGTGACTACCCTGGGAGGAACCTCATGCCCTTCGTCAAGCTCCGGAAGATCGCGGCAGCGGCGCTGGCCGCCGGCCTGCTGCTCGCTTCCACGGCCGGCGCGCAACAGGCCGTGGCCCCACTCGACCCGCCGCAGCAGGTCCGCGTGGCCGTGGTGCCGATCCTCAAGTTCGCCACCCTCTACGTGGCCGCCGAGCGCGGGCTCTTCGAGAAGTACGGCCTGGACGTGGACATCGACATCGTCGCGTCCGGCACCGAGGCCATCGCGTTCCTCGAGCAGGGCCAGATAGACGTCGGCGGCATCGCCATCGTCACCTCGCTGTGGAACGGCTGGAACCAGGGCATAGACGTGCGCGTCTTCGCGCCGGGCGGCCTCGAGCCGTTCGAGAACAGCCCGACGAAGTTCATGGTCCGCAAGGACCTCTACGACTCCGGCGCCGTGGACACCATCGAGGAGCTGCGCGGCCGCACCGTCGCCATGGCCGGCGGCCCCGGCTCCGGCGGCGAGTACCTGACCGCCAAGGCCCTCGAGCGCGGCGGCCTGACGATCCGCGACGTGCGCGCGATCGACCTGGCCAACGCCGACATGCCCGCCGCCTTCGCCAACGGCTCCATCGACGCCGCGCTCCTCGGCTCGCCCTACGCCGAGCAGATCGAGGCCGAGGGCACGGCCGTCACCATCGCCAACGACCTCGTCCCCGGCCTCATGACCGTCGCGTTCGTGGGCTCAGGCAACTTCCTCGAGAACCGCCCCGAGGTGGCGCAGCGGTTCGCGCTGGCGCTCCTCGAGGCCGCGCGGCTCATGCAGGGCGACGACTACCTGTCGCCCGAGAACATCGCCGCCTACCTCACCTACGTGAACTCCACCGAGGAGGCCATCCGCACCGGCACGCCGGTCCTCTACGACCCCGACCTGACCATCCCCGTGGACGGCCTGGCGGACGTCGAGCGCGTGCACCGCGAGAACGGGCGCACGGAGTACGATGAGCCCATCGACCTGACCAAGGTCATCACCACCGAGTACGCCGAATGGGCCCTGCAGGTGGCCGGCCCCTACCAAGAGTAGGCTGAGGCGCATAGAGCGGCCGGGCGGCGCCAGCGGCGCCTCCGGCCGCCTGCCGTGAGGTGTGATGGCGAGGCAGGAACCGAAGGTCGTCGCCAAGGCGGCGCGCAAGGTCTACCCGTCGCTGGCCGGCGACGTGCCGGCGATCGTCGACTTCGACCTGGAGATCCGGGAGGGCGAGTTCGTCTGCCTGGTGGGGCCGTCCGGCTGCGGCAAGTCCACTTTCCTGCGCGTGCTCGCCGGCCTGGACGCCCTCTCGGGCGGCGAGGCCTACATCGTGCCCGGCCCCGACCCCAGCCGTCCCCTCAACAACGTCGTCTTCCAGGAGTACGCGGTCTTCCCCTGGAAGACCGTGCGCGACAACGTGGCCTTCGGCCTGCAGATGCGCGGAGTCCCGCGCGACGAGCGCTACCAGGTGGCCGACCGCTGGCTCGCCAAGGTGGGCCTCAAGCGCTTCGCCGACTACTACCCGGCGCAGATCTCCGGCGGCATGAAGCAGCGCGTCTCGATCGCCAGGGCGCTGGCCAACGACCCGCAGGTGCTGCTGATGGACGAGCCCCTCGGCGCCCTCGACGCCCAGACGCGGGCCGTGCTCCAGGAGGAGCTGCTGCGCCTCTGGGAGGAGACGCACAAGACCGTCCTCTACGTGACGCACTCGATAGAAGAGGCCGTGCTCCTGGGCGACCGCGTCGTGCTCATGACCGCCCACCCGGGCACCAAGAAGGCGGAGTTCGTCGTCGACCTGCCCAGGCCGCGCGACCTGACCACCACGCAGAGCCCGCGCTTCGCGGAGCTCACGGGCGCCATTTGGGCCGAGCTCAAGGACGAGGTGCGGCGCGCCATGGAGGCGCAGGCGTGAGGGGCGGCGGTCGGCGCCGGCCCCCGGTTCGGGAGGACCGCTCGTGAGCGCCCCGGCGCAGGCTCGCACCGCCGCGCCCAGGGGCGACCTGGTCTGGCCCGTCGCCGGCCTGGTGGTGGTGGCCGTGGCGGCCACGGCGCTCGGCCTGTGGCGCGACTGGTGGTGGGCGCTCCTCGCCGCCGAGTTCACGCTGCTCGTCTTCGCCGCCGAGGCCCTGGAGCGCCGGCTCCCCTTCCGCCTGCAGCGCGGCTACCAGTCCGCACTGGCCTGGCTCTTCCCGCTGCTGCTCCTGACGTCGTGGCAGTGGCTCTCCACCAGCGGCGTCCTCAACCCGCGCTGGTTCCCGCCGCCCACCACGATCGCCGTGGCCCTCTGGGACATGGTCGTCAACGCCGACCGGTTCAGCGGCCTCTCGCTCCTCGGCCGCCCTTGGCAGCTGCCCGCCCGCGTCGCCGAGTCCGGCTGGGCCGGCGTGGCCGCCACCTTCGCCGAGAGCCACCTGTGGGCCACGCTCGCCCGCGTGCTCCTGGGCTTCGTCCTCGGCGCGTTGCCCGGCGTGCTCATCGGCATGGTGATGGGCCTCAACAAGACCGTCAGGGCCATGCTCGACGCGACCATGTCGGCCATCTACGTGCTGCCCAAGATCGCCGTCTTCCCGCTCCTGATGCTCGTCTTCGCCGACCCGTTCGGCGAGGGGCCCAAGGTGACGGTGGTGGCGATCTCGGCGTTCTTCCTCGTGGCGCTGTCGACGATGGCGGGCGTGCAGGGCATAGACCCCGTGCTGGTGCAGGCGGGGAAGAACTTCGGCGCCAACAGGTGGCAGATGTTCAGGCACGTGATCCTGCCGGGCGCCCTGCCGATCGTCTTCAACGGCCTGCGCCTGGCGCTCGGCACGGCGCTCATCGTCATCGTGGCGGTGGAGTTCGTGCGCTCGCAGACGGGCGTCGGCTACCTCGTCTACTACCACTGGCAGGTGCTCTCCACGCCCAAGATGTACGCCGCCCTGCTCGTGATCATGGGCCTCGGCGTGGGCCTCACCGCCCTGCTGCAGGCGGTGGAGAGGCGCGTCATGCCGTGGAAGCGGTGAGCGCCTTGGCGGGTCCTCAGCCGGCCTCGGGGGTAGGCTCGGCCGGCCGCCTGGCGAACGTGGCGCCAGCCACCGGTCCGACGACGAAGCGCGAGTAGAAGGTCAGCAGGCGCCAGCCGAGGATCGCGGCGGCCACCGCTCCGCCGGCCGACCTGTCGAGGCCGGCCACCGGCCGCTCCCCCGACCCGGCCATGAACAGCGACGCCGTCATCACCTCGAGGAGCCCGGCGCCGCCTGGCGTGGGCATGAAGCTGGCGAGCACGCTGGGCAGGTGGGCCACGGCCAGCGTCTCCAGCAGGGGCGTGCCGGGGCGGACGGCCACGAGCATCACCCAGAAGGTCGCCAGGGTGCTCACGGAGGCCACGGCCGTGAGGGCGTGGAGCAGGAGCCTCTCGCGGAAGGTCCCGCGCATGACGACGTCGGCCGTGGCCTCGACGTGGTCGAAAGCCTCCGACACGGGCTTGCGCCACCGCTCGAGCCAGCGCAGGCGGAACACCTGCCGGCCCACGCGCGTCACCCAGTGCAGCTTGAAGGTGAGCACCCAGATCAGCAGGGCCGCCAGCCCTGCGGCGGCCAGGCCCAGCGTCCAGAGCTCGCCGCGGGAGAGGTCCACCGCTGTCCGGCCGACGGCCACCAGGCTCAGCGGCACCGAGTAGGCGATGAAGGCGAGGTCGAGGACCCAGACGTAGACGCCCACCGACCAGGCCGTGCCGCCGGGGAGCCCGTCACGCCTGAGGGCCAGCGCCATGGCGGGGAGCTGCCCGGCGCTGCCGGGCGTGACCGCACCGCTGAAGAGACCCAGTGAGTAGGCCCGCAGACAGGCCGTCAGGGGCAGGTCGTGGCCCCCGCGCTCGGCGAGGAGCTTGAGCCTGGCCGCGGAGGCGAGGTAGTTGACGGCGACCAGGACCGTGCCCGCCACGTAGGCCCAGCGCGGCAGGCGGCCCAACGAGGCGAGGTTCCCGCCCAGCAGCCAGACGGTGACGGCCAGGCCGAGAGCGCCGAAGAGCAGCGCCAGCCAGGCCTCGCGCCTCATCCGTAGAGGTGCGTGTACTCGGGGCTGGCCGTGACGGGGAGCTGGGCGCGGATCTGCTGCCTCTCCGATTCGAGCCAGGAGGGCAGCTTGAAGGCCAGGCCCAGCTCGGCGAGCGGTTCGTCCACCGTGAAGCCTGGCCCACGCGTGGCGAGCTCGAGCGTGCCGCCTCCGGGGCCGGGGAAGTAGACGCTCTTGAAGTAGGTGCGGTTCAGCGCCTTGGTGGCCGGGATCCCTGCGGCGAGCATGAGGCGCCGGCCCTCCTCGAGCGCCGTCTCGTCCTCGACCTCGAAGGCCACGTGGTGGAAGCTGCCGCGTCCCAGCCGGCCGTGTCCCGCGGGGGCGGGCGCGAGCTCGAGGGCCCGCGCCGCAGCGGGCCCCACCCCAGCGGGCGCCAGGCGCACGCGCCCGTCGTCGCCGGCCACGCGCTCGAGCCCGAGGAGGGCGGTGAGGAGCTCTTCGGCGGCTGGCAGCTCGGGCACGGCGTAGGTGACGGCGTCCACGCACAGCACGGCCTGCTCCGGCTCGACGCCGCCCGCGGGGAAGTAGCGCGTGGGCGTGAGCAGGCTGGCCGGGTCTGCGCCGCCCGGAGGCGGCGGCAGGGGAGGCTCGTCGCCCTCGACGATCGCCAGGCGCGTGCCGTCAGGGTCGGTGAAGGCGAGGACCTCTCGGTCCAGCCTGGTCCCTAGCTCGGTGGCGACGCCATGTTCTGCCAGGCGCTCGCGCCAGTGACCCAGGGCGCCGTGCGGCACCCGCAAGGTCACGTCGGAGGTGCCAGGGCCCGGGTGGCCGGGCCCGGAACCGGGCCAGGGGAAGAACGTGAGCACGCTGCCTGGGTTGCCCGAGGCGTCGCCGAAGTAGAGGTGGTAGGTGCGCGGGTCGTCGTAGTTGACCGTGCGCTTCACGAGGCGCAGTCCGAGGACCCGGAAGTAGAACTCGATGGTCTCCTGCGGCCGGCCGCTGATGCCGGAGACGTGGTGCACGCCTCTCGTTGCTACTGGCAACCTGGTGCCTCCGCTCGGCTCGTGCCCCCCGCCGCGTGAGGCGCGCGTGCGCTGCGGTTGAAAGGGCGGCGCTCGTTCGGCTAAGATACCAAGGCTTTGCCGGCCGCCTGGCCCTTGGCCGTGAGCGGCGGCGCCGTAGCGGCAACGTAAACGGTAGCCCACCGGGAATCGAGAACCTGAGATGAAGTACAACAAAGGCGCCATCCTGCGCTCGATCGAGCAGCCCTACATCCGTGACGACATCCCCGAGTTCGACACGGGCGACACCGTCAGGATCGACTACAGGGTCACGGAAGGCAACCGCACCCGCGTCCAGGCCTTCGAGGGCGTGGTCATCGCCCGCAAGAACGGCAGGGGCGCCCGCAGCACCATCACGGTGCGCAAGGTGTCGTTCGGCGAGGGCGTCGAGCGCGTCTTCCCGCTGAGCTCGCCGCTCATCAGCAAGATCGAGGTCGTGCGCCGTGGCCGCAGCCGCCGCGCGAAGCTCTACTACCTGCGCGACCTGCGCGGCAAGGCCGCCCGCCTGAAGACCGACGTGGGTCGTCAGGAAGAGGACCGCGCCGCTGCCCGCGCGGCCCGCGAGAGCCAGCAGGGCTGACCCATCCGCGGGCCCAACCGCCCGCGCCGGCATCCAACCGAACAGGCCCGGACCGCTGAGGTCCGGGCCTTCTGCTTGGGAGCCTGAGGGGTGCTGGCCCGCTCAGGCGATGACGAGCATCTCCTCGGGGTCGAAGCGGTCGGCCGTGAGGAGCTCGGCCGCCTCGTGCGTGGTGAGGAAGCGCTCCAGCGCCGCCAGGGCCGCGGCGTCGACACCGGTGCCCGCCTCGGCGGCCAGGATGGACAGCGCCTCCTCGGCCGAGAAGGCCTCGCGGTGGGGGCGCGGCGAGGTGAGGGCCTCGAACTGGTCGGCCACGGCCAGGAGCCTGACGTCGAACGGCAGGACGTTGGAGGGCACGGCCCCGTGGTAGCCGCGTCCGTCCGGCCTCTCGTGGTGGCCGGCGGCCAGGGGCACGGCCTCGGTGAAGGCCTCCGCCCACGACAGGATGTGCTCACCGTAGGCGGTGTGGCGCCTAACGATCTCCACCTCGACCTGGTCGAGCGCCCCGTCCTTGTCCAGGACGGCGTTCGATAGGCCCAAGGTGCCGATGTCGTGCAGCGCCGCGCCGCGCGTCAGCGCCCGGCGGCGGGCCGTGGAGTCGCCCGGCACCTCGACCTGGTCGAACATGCCGAGCGCCACCTTGATCACGCGGGTCGAGTGGCGCATGGTCCACGCCGACTTGGCGTCGATGACGCGACCGAAGACCTCGGCGACCTTGGTGAACCGCTCGTCGTCCACGCGCAGCGGCTCCTCGCGGGGCGCCAGGCTGGCGAGCTCGTGCCACACGCGGTCGTGCCTGAGTACCTCGTCCAGGTCGCCGGAGACGAGGGGGTCGGCGAACGCCGCGACGACGTCGGGGTCGAACCACGAGCCGGAGTGCTTCTTGGCGAGCTCGACCGCCGCCAGGGTGTCGGCCTCCGCGAAGCGCTGGGCGGCTGCCTGCGCCAGGGCGACCACGCGCCCCAACAGCGGGATGGACTCGCCCGCGGTGCCGTTGGGCGCCCCGCTGCCGTCCCAGTGCTCGGACGCCGAGGAGATCGCAGCGGCCACCGCGGGGCAGAGGCCCATCTCGGTGGCGAGCTTGGCGCCGCGCTCGGCGTGCGTGCGCGCCAGGTGGGCGACGAGGTCGAACCGGCCGAGGCCGAGGTCCAGCAGGTACTTGAGGCGCCAGGGGCCCTTCACGGCCCCGATGAGCTGGCTGAAGACGACGGTGCTGCCTTCGCTCAGGCGCTCCATGTCGATGCGCCTGAGCGCCCGGCGCAGCCTGGCGTCGTCCCGTCCGAACAGGTGGTAGAGCTTCGCGGAGTTGGCCGAGGCGCCCAGGTCCTTGAGGAGCAGGGCGTAGTAGAGGTCGACCATCTGACGCTCGGGCAGGCCGAGCCTCAGGCCGATGCGCAGGCCGATGACGGCCGACCGCAGGGCGTGCTCGTGCTCGTGCCCCTCGCTGACGTCCAGCGCGTGGCTGAGCGCCGCGAAGGTGTCGCCCAGCGTGAGGAGCTGTGACTCCGCGGGCTTCGTTTCGGGGGTGACGGTGAGGAGGCGCGCGCCGTGGCGGTCGACGCGGATGGCGGGCTTGGGTCTCCTCGGTTCAAGAGTCACGCGTCCACGATGCAACCTAAGTGCTTACGGAAGACTGACGCGGTCACAGCCGGTCGCTAATCTGCGGTTCACACGGCAGGTGGTCGCGGGTACTCGTTGCCGTCTGCGACGGCGTCTCCGCCTGATCCCATGAGGCGGGTCGGGGGCCTCGCTCGCGTATCGCAAGGCGTTGCCTGGGGCTCATGCGCGCCGCCTAGTCTCTATGGGTGGCCGGCTCCAACGGTGCCGCACCCGCGTGAAGCGGGCGGCAGGCGCCGGCCCGGAAGGCGGTGAGAGATGTTCCGGAGAGCACTCGACCCCTCGCGGTCCAAGTCCGACTCCTCAGTCCGTGTCGTCCTCGTCTCGTTGGCGGCGTGCTTGGTCCTCGCCTTCGCCGCGGCCCAGGTCCCGGAGGGCACCACCGAGTACGCCCTGCCCGGGGACGCCGTCTTCCCAGAGGGGATCGCCGTCCACGAGCCCAGCGGCACGTTCTTCGTGTCAGGCGCCGGCTCGGGCGGCATCTACCGCGTGGACCTGGCTACCGGCGAGGCCACCGAGTTCCTGCCGGCCGGCACGCGGGCCAACTTCACGACCATCGGCATGGACGTCGACGACCAGGGCCGCCTGTGGGTGGCCGGCGGCGGCAGCGGTGAGGTCCTAGTGTTCGACGTGGAGACGGGCGCGCAGCTCGCCACGTTCACCACTCCCGCCGGGTCCGCCATGTTCCTCAACGACGTGGTCGTCACCGGCATGGGCGCCTTCGTCACCGACTCCAACCGGCCCGTCCTGTGGCGCGTCCCCCTCGAGGTCGTCGCCGACGGCGGGGGAGAGGCGGAGGCGTGGCTCGACTTCACGGGCACCGCGTTCGAGTACGTCCAGGGCTTCAACGCCAACGGCATCGCGGCCAACGCCGACGGCAGCGTCCTGCTGGTCGTCTCGGCCGCCACCGGCGCGATCTACCGCGTGGACGCCGCTAGCCGCGAGGTGACGCAGGTGGACCTCGGCGGCGAGGCCTTGCAGGGCGGCGACGGGCTCGTGCTCGACGGCACCACCCTCTACGTCGTCCAGAACGGCGCCGACAGGGTCGCCGTCGTGAGCCTCGCGGACGACCTCGCCAGCGGCGAGGTGACGGGGTACCTCGAGGACGAGCGCCTCTCGACGGCCGCCACCGCCGCCCTCGTGGGCGACAAGCTCCTGGTCGTGAACGCGCAGTTCTCGGCGATGCAGGGCACGCCCACCCTGCCGTTCACCGTGTCCGTGGTGCCGGTGGCGGGGCAGTAGGAGCGCGCGCTGTCAGAGGAACGGTTTCTCGACCCTGACGCCGTCGTAGTCCTGGCCGTGGTCTAGGTCCTCGGACAGGACGGCGCGCCAGCCGAGCGCCCTCGCGGCCTCGATGATGGCAGCGTCCCAGTAGCTGGTCCCGGAACGTGCCTTCGTGGCCATCGCGCGGGCGGCGATGGCCACGGTCATCTCCTGGACTGGGAAGCGGAGGAACGACTCCACGAGCCTGCTGGCCTGCTCGTGCGTGAGCGCGTCGTCGCGGCTGGCGCGCGTCGCCTCGACGTAGGACTCCTGGAGCACATGCGCCGAGAGAGCCAGGTCGCGGGACCTCGAGAGCTCTCTGGCTCGGTCCGCCTTGTCCCCCTCCTTCGACACCAGGTAGACCCCAGGTAGAGGAGGACGTTCGTGTCAACGAACCGCACGGCCGTGGACGGCGTCCCTGTCGACCCGGCCCGAGGCGCTGAAGCGGTCCACCTCGGCGATCACCTCGTCCTGCAGGGCCTGGAGCCGCTCCAACTCCGCGTCCTGGTCGGCATGGGAACGGAGGTACTCGGCGACGAGCGCGCTCACGGAGGTGCTGCGCTCGGCGGCCTTCACGCGGACCGTTCGGTACACGTCGTCAGGCACGGCGGCGGTGATGTCCCTGATGGCGCCAAGCAATCACAGTCTCACAGCCGCTGTGAGACTGTGAGATCGCGTCTCGTGTCGTGTGCTCTCGTTGCGCTTCCCCTGCCCGCTCTGTTAGACTCACGTCCGCCCGTGCGAGCGGGCGCGACCTCGTGGGGCTGTGGCGCAGTTGGGAGCGCGTCTGAATGGCATTCAGAAGGTCAGGGGTTCGAATCCCCTCAGCTCCACCAAAGAAGTAGCGTCGGAGACGCGTTGAGGAGCCCCGGCCGGCTGCCGGGGCTCCTCTCTTGACGGCTATCCGACGGCTACGCCACCCCCTAGTACGCGACGGCGTGCCCGTGATCCCAGATCGAGCCGGTTGCGGGCGTCCCTACGGGTCAGAGTAGTCCTGGTCTACTCGCTTGAGCCCGTATACGGCGGCAGCGGTGACCCCGGCCCCGAACTCCACCATCAGCTTCGAAGGCCCTTCGATCGACTATCACCGCGGCGGGATAGGGGCCGTGGGTCTCAGCTAGTGGCGTCGAGGTCGAGTGCCCGATGGCCCACCGATCACCTTGAAGCCCTTGCAGGACGGGAGGCTAGTTGTCGTCCCCACTCGCCAACCCCGCGAACGCCTCAACGGTCCTCCTGACCCCCTCCTCGAGCGGCGTCTCGTAGACGCGCGGCGCCGCCTTCCGCAACGCGGAGTCGTCGAAGCCTGCGGGGAAGGGGAGGCGGCCATCGCCGACCGTGACCTTCACGCCGGGGCGAGCCTGCTCGATGAGCCGGGCGACCTCGGCGATCTCGACCACGGGGCCGCCGAGGTCGAAGACGTGGGCGCCGCGCTCGACAGCGAAGGACGGCGCGCCGTCAGCAGCGCCCCACGACGCCAGCGCCGCGTCGATGAACTGCTGCGCCACGTCCGAGGCCCACTGCAGCTGCATGCGGCCTCCGAAGGAGATGGTGGCGTCCTCGCCGCGCGCCGCTGCCGCCATGGCCACGGTCGGCTCGCTGGTCACGCCTTGGTCGCGGCCGACGCCGTAGACGGTGTAGGGCCGCAGGGCGATCGAGGACACGCCGTGGTCCTGCCAGTAGAGTCGCGCCGTGCCCTCGTTGGCGAGCTTGGTGACCCCGTAGAAGGTGCGGGGGACCTTGGGGGCGGAGTCGCTGACCAGGCCGGGCGGGTAGTCGCTGGCCGGGCCGTAGACGGCTATCGACGAGGCGTAGGCGAGGTGCCCGAGGCCCAGGTCCTTCACGGCCTCGAACACGTGCACCGTGCCCTCCACGTTCACGCGGGCGCCGAGCGGCGGGTTGGCGCGACAGAACGGCACCTGCAGGGCCGCCAGGTGCACCACCGCCTCTACGCCCTCCTCCTGCATCACCTGGCGGACCTGCGCTCCGTCGGTCAGGTCGCCGCGCACGAAGGTCACCGCGGCCAGCTGGTCGGGCGGCATCAACGCCTCCAGGCGCCGCTTGTCCGTGGAGAGGTCGAAGGCCACCGGCCGGTGCCCGCGCTCCAGCAGGTGCTTGACCGTCCAGGCGCCGAGGCAGCCCATGGCCCCCGTGACGAGCACGCGGCGGCTCACGCGAACTTCGTCCTCAGCCGTCCCAGGGGGCCGATCTCGACGACGTACTCGTCGCCGGGCTGCACCCAGTCCTTCTGCGGCCGGCCGAGCACCACGCCCTCGGGTGTGCCGGTGACGATGACGTCGCCGGGCGCCAGCGTCATGAAGCGGCTGGCGTAGGCGATGACCTCGGCGACGCTGAAGATCATGTCGGCGGTGGAGCTGTCCTGGCGCAGGTCGCCGTTCAGCCAGCCGCGCACGCTCATGGCCTGCGGGTCGCCGGCCTCGTCGGCGGTCACCAGGTAGGGTCCGAGTGGCAGGAAGCCGTCGAGGGTCTTGCCGAGGAGCCACTGCCCCGAGCGCATCTGCAGGTCGCGCTCCGAGACGTCGTTGGCGTTCACGTAGCCGAGGACGTGCTCCAGGGCCCGCCCCTCGCTGATGTCCTTGCCGCCCTGGCCGATGACCACGCCCAGCTCGGCCTCGTAGTCCACCTTGGTGAGGCCGGCGATGCTCACGGTGGCGTCGTGCGGCGCCAGCGTGTTGTTGAACTTGCTGAAGAGCACGGGCTCCCTGGGCTCGGCCATGCCCGACTCGGCGGCGTGCTTGCGGTAGTTGAGCCCGACGCAGAGGACCTTCTCCGGCCGCGGCACCGTCGGGGCCAGGGGCAGGTCCTCCAGCCGGCCCACGTAGGGGCCGTCCGGGACGCGCCCCACCAGGTCGCGCAGGCGCCCCTCGAGCTCGGCACCGATAGAGAAGAACTCGGCGGCGTCCACCTGCAGCGACCGCTCGCCGTGCGCCTTGGCGGCGGCGGCGACGTCGAGCACGCCAGCGCCCGTGACCACCCCGAGGCGTGCGGGTCCCCCTTCGGCGGCGTAGTAGCTGACGATCCTCACTGGCTCCTCCTCCTTGATGCGTCCATCACGGCACCTCGAAGCGCTTGACGGCGTCCCAGTCGACCTCTATGCCCAGGCCCGGGGCCGTGGGCGGCAGCACGTAGCCGTCCTCGAACCTAAGGCCATCGTCGGCGAGCTCGCGCCGCAGCCGCTCGACGCACAGCTGCGGCGGCAGGTACTCGATGTACAGGCAGTGCGCGTTCACGAAGGCGAAGTGGGCGGTGGCGGCCACGCTCACGCCGGTCTTCCAGCAGTGCGGCACGAGCGGTATGCCCCTGTCAGCCGCCATGCGCGCCACGGCCATGGCCTCACCGAAGCCGCCGACGCGGCCCACGTCCGGCTGGGCCACGCCCACGCGGCCGCGGTCCATGAGCTCCTCGAACTCGTAGCGCGTCGCCAGCCACTCGCCGGCGGCGACGGGGATGGTCGTGCCTGACGACAGGCGCGCGTAGCCGTCAAGGTCATCGGACCACAGAGGCGTCTCCACGAACGTGAGGTCGAACTGCTCCCACTCGCGGATGGTCTCGAGCGCTCTCTCCGCGTCGTCCCACATGTACTGCACGTCCACCAGCAGCGCGACGTCGGGGCCCAGCGCGCCGCGGACGGCGGCCACCACCTCGGTGTGCCGCTCGTAGGGCTCCTTCAGGCGGCTATGCGCGTAGGGGCCGTTCATCGTCACCTCGGCCTTCACCGCCCTGAACCCCAGCTCCTTGGCCCGCACGGCCCACTCCACCAGGGAGTCCCTGTACGTCTCGAAGTCGTGCGTCACCGGCTGCAGCGAGGCGTACGGCGTCACCTTGGCCTGCGCCTGCTGCCCTAGCAGCTGGTGCACGGGCTTGCCCTCGGCCTTCCCGCGCAGGTCCCACAGCGCCATCTCGATGGCGCCGAGGGTGTGCACCACGGCGCCGCGGCGGCCGTTCATGGCGCTGCCCACGTAGAGCTTGCGCCACAGCCCGGCGATGTCGCTCGGGTCCTCGCCGATGAGCATCTCGCGCAGCGACCGGCCCATCGTGTGCGTGCCGGGGGCCTCCAGGCAGGCCCTGGCGATCCACGGGTTCAGGTCGGACTCTCCCACGCCCCACACGCCCTCGTCGGTGTGGATGACGACGAGGAAGCCGTCCTGCGCCGAGGACGTGAGGCCCTCGTCGGCGTCGGGCGCGAGGAGCACGTGGCAGCGAACGTCGGTGATGCGCAAGTAGCCCTCCTCAGTGCGGCGCCGGCAGGCGCTCGCCGCGGGTGAAACGCGTCAGGCCGTCGAGGTCGAGGGGCACGCCGAGGCCCGGCCCGTCGGGGATCGACAGCATGCCGTCCTCGTCGAGGCGCCAGGGACGCGCCACTATGTCGTCGATGTAGGGCGAGCCGGTCAGGTACTCCACGTAGGTCACCCGCGGCAGCGCCGTGGCCAGCTGGAGGTCGGCGGCCAGTCCGAGCGCCGTGTTCCAGCCGTGGGGCACGAGCTGCACGTCGTTGTCCTGGGCCGCGTAGGCGATGCGCCGCTGCTCGCTCAGGCCGCCCACCTTGGTGACGTCGGGCTGGACGATGTCGAAGGCGCGCGCCCGCAGCCAGGGGTGGAACGACTGGCGGCGCGTGAGCACCTCGCCGCCGGCGATGGGCACCGGCGAGTGGCGGCGCAGTTCCACGAAGTCGTCCAGGGCGTCGGGCCGCAGGGGCTCCTCGAACCATACGACGCCGTAGTCGGCCAGCATCTCGGCGGTGCGCAGCGCCCACTTGTAGCCGTGGGGCCAGTAGGCGTCCGAGCCGCCGGCGTCCACCATCAGGTCCACCTCGGGGCCCACGGCCTCCCTGGCGGCGGCCACGATGGCCTCGTCGAGGTCGTCGCTGCGGCGCCCGAACGGCCCCCAGCCGAGCTTGAAGGCGCGGAAGCCCTGGGCCAGCAGCTCCTGGAGCCGCGCGGCGAGCGGCTCCGGCTCGGTCATGAGCAGCGAGGCGTACGGCTTCACCCTCTCGCGGTAACGGCCGCCCATGAGCCGGCCCACGCTTTGGCCGGTCGCCTGGCCGAGCAGATCCCATAGGGCGATGTCTATGGCGCTTATGGCGTGCGTGATGCTCCCGCCGCGCCCCATCCAGAACGTGTTCTGGTGGAGCTTCTCGCTAACGCGCTCGGGCTCGATGGCGCTCTCGCCGGCGTAGAGGGGCTCGAGCACCTCGAGCGCGGCCTTGACGAGGCCATCGTTGGTGAAGGCGCTGCCGTAGCCGACTGGCCCCTCGTCGGTGACCACGGCGACGAGCGTGTGCACGCAGTCGTCGGGCTTCAGCTCGGCGTCCCAGCCGCCCTCCGGCGTGGCGCCGTAGAGGCCGACGGCGCGCACCTCGCGGATCTTCCAGTCCTGGGTCACGAGGCGCTGCCTAGGCCTGCCCGCGGGCGCCTGAAGACCTGGACGCGCGGAGTGAACCGCACGCCCTCGTCCAGCGGGAAGATCGGCCGCACGCAGCGCGTGTGCCCCAGGTAGGGGAGGTTCGCGCTGGTGGAGCCGGGGGCGTCGACGTTCAGGTAGAGGGCCGCCCAGTCCTTGAAGAAGCGGGGCTGGCAGTGCGGCGACTTCACGACCACGGCGCTGAAGTGCTTGGGGTCCTGCCCGTGCGCCAGGAAGAGCGAGCGGTCGTAGAGGCCCACGCTCCGGCTCGTGGCCACGATCGTGGCGTGCTCGCCGTGCAGCACCGCCGTCCGGCCGGAGGACCAGGTCATGCCGTCAGACTCGGAGCGGAAGCGGCCCTCGCTGAGCATGTGCACCCTGGCCGTGAAGGGCAGGGGCGTGAACCTGGCGGGGTCGAGCTGGCCGCCCACCGTCACCGTGACGGTCGCGCCCACGCCCGCGGCGAAGGCGGCCTCGACCGCCTGGGGGTCGACCACGGGCGCCAGCACGCGGCCACCGAAGCCGGCGGCGAGCAGGGCTGCCACCACGGCGTTCGAGTCGCCCGAGGCGCCCGAGCTCGTGGCGTCGGCGGCGTCCACCATGACCACGGTGCCGCCCTCGCCCGAGGCGTGGTGCTCCACGGCCAGGCGCACGGCCTCGGCGAGCGGCGTCAGCGGCTGCTGGAGCCGCTCGCGCACCTGCCAGAAGTCCTCGGCCAGGCTGGTGGCCTCACGGCCGGCGCGCTCGGCGGCGCCGGGCTCCCGGTCGTCGAGCACGACCAGGGCATGGCTCTGCAGCGCCGGCACGTCGGTGAAGGGGTTGCCGATGAACATGCCCGCGGAGACGCCTCCCGCCCCGTTCTCCAGCGCCTGGCAGCGGCGGATGAAGCCGCCCAGCAGGCCCGTCTCGGTGATGAGCTCGTCGCCGCGCACCAGCGCCGGGATCGAGACCTTGGCCGTCACCGGGCGGAGCCCGTCGCGCAGGATGCCCAGCAGCACGCGGGCGGCGCGCTGGCCCGTTGTCGCGAAGTCGACGTGAGGGTAGGTGTGGTAGGTCACCACGGCGTCGGCGTGCTCGAGGATCCTGTCGGTGAGCACCCCGTGCAGGTCGAGGGAGACGACTATGGGCTTCTCCTCGCCCACGATCTCGCGGCTCTCGGCCAGCAGGTAGCCCTCGGGGTCGTCCTCGCCGTCCACCGACATGGCCCCGTGCAGCGCGAAGTAGATGCCGTCCACGTCGGCGTGCCTCCGCACGGCGTCGAGGAACCCGCGCGCCAGCGCCGCGAAGCCGTCGGCCGTGAGCGTGCCAGCCGAGCTGTACGCCCTGGCCCCGTAGCCGGGCACCGCCTGCACGTCGGGCCGGGACTCGAACACCTCGAGCGCGCCGCCCACCTCGCGGTTCGCGCCGCGGTGCGAGGAGAAGAGGGACTCGCCTACGTCCACGGCGAAGTCCTCCGCCGTGCTGGGCACGGGGTTGAAGCTCGAAACCTCTTGCTTGCACTCACAAACGAGGATCCTGGTCACGAGACCATCCCTTCCCTCATGGCCCCTGCGGGGCGCTTGACGCTCATGCGGCGATGGCGGAGCGCCCCAGGCGCGCCTCTTCCAGCTCGCTGCCGAAGCCTGGCCCCTCCGGCACGTAGGCCACGCCGTCGATGGTCGGCTTGTGGAGGACCAGGGCATCCATGTCGGTCATGCGCACGAAGCTTCCCCCTTCACCCCTTCCGCGGGTCGAGCGTGTCCCGTAGACCGTCGCCGAGGAGGTTCACCCCGAGGACGGTCAGCAGGATGAACAGGCCGGGGAACACGGAGATCCAGGGGGCGGGCCGCATGAAGTCACGCCCCTCGCTGAGGATGTTCCCCCACGTGGGCGCTGGCGGCGGCGTGCCCAGTCCGAGGAAGCTGAGCGCCGACTCGGCCAGGATCATCTCGGAGAAGTAGACGCTGGCCTGGACCACGAGCGGCGACACGATGCTCGGCCCCACGTGCCGCGCCGCCACCCGCGTGGGCTTGGCCCCGAGCGCGCGGGCGGCGTCGACGAAGTCGTTCTGCCTCACCTGCATCACGGCCGCCCTGGCGAGGCGGGCGAAGCGCGGCAGGTAGACGAACCAGAGGGCCAGGACGATGCTCGTCTCGCCGGTCCCCAGCGCCGCCGAGATGCCGATCGCCAGGAGCAGGCCGGGGAAGGCGAGGGCCACGTCGGTGGCGCGCATGAGCAGCGTGTCGACGGTGCCGCCGACGAACCCCGCGATCAGGCCGATGAGCGTGCCGCACGTGAGCGCCAGCAGGGTGGCCAGGGCGGCCACGCGCAGGCTGATGCGGGCGCCGTAGAGGACGCGTGTGAAGATGTCGCGCCCGTAGACGTCGGTGCCGAAGAGGTGCTCGGCCGACGGCGGCCTGAGCCTCTCGCTTATGGCCATGCGCATGGGCTCATGGGTGGCGAGCAGCGGTGCGAAGACCGCCGCGCCGACGGCCACGAGCAGCAGGACGGCGCCGGCTATGGAGAGCGGGTTCTGCGCGAAGCGCTTGAGGCGTTCCATCAGGCGTACCTCACCCGCGGGTCGAGGACCATGTACGAGAGGTCGGTCAGGAGGTTGATGACCGTGTAGATGACGGCCACGTACAGCACCGCCGCCTGCACCACGGGGAAGTCGCGTTGCGAGATGGCGAGGACGATGAGACGGCCGACGCCGGGGAGGCTGAAGACGCTCTCGACGACCACGGCGCCGCCCAGCAGGCGCCCGAAGTTGAGGCCTACCACCGTCACGAGAGGGAGCAGCGCGGTGCCGAGGGCGTGCCTCAGCACCACCACCCGCTCGCGCAGGCCCTTGCTGCGGGCGGTGCGCACGTAGTCGGCGCTCAGCACCTCGAGGAGCGAAGCGCGGGTCAGGCGCGTGAGGAAGCCGGCCAGCGTGAGGCCGAGCGCGAAGCTGGGCAGGACGAAGAACCTCAGCGAGCCGAGGAAGTCCTGGCTCAGCGGCACGAAGCCGGTGAGCGGGAACACCTGCCAATGGATAGAGAACAGCAAGATAAGCAGCAGCCCGAGCCAGAAGTCCGGCATCGAGAGACCGATGAGGCTCACGATGCGCACGACGTGGTCGATGGGCTTGTTGCGCCTGACGGCTGAGACGATCCCGGCCACGAGGCCTATCGCCAGGCTGATGAGCGTGGCGAGCAGGCAGATCATCAGGGTCACGGGCAGGCGCTCGAGGACCATCTGGGCCACGGGCCTGTGCTGGTAGAGGGAGGCGCCCAGGTCGCCCCTGGCGGCGTTGCCGAGCCAGACGAGGAAGCGCTCGAGGAAGGGCCGGTCGAGGCCTAGGCGCTCCCTGAGGGCTTCGAGGGCGGGCGGGGGCGCGTCGGCGCCCAGCATCATCACCGCGGGGTCGCCGGGGATTATCGCCAGCAGCAGGAAGGACACGAAGGAGATGGCCAGGAGGACGGGCACGAGCGTTAGCAAGCGCCTCAGGGCGACGGTCAGCACTGTCTCCTTACCCTCCTCTGCGGTGCTTGGGTGGGGACGGCGGGGTGTGGCCCCTGAGCGGGGACCCGGGGCGCCGGCCGGAGCCGCGATGGGCTCCGACCGGCGCGACGCGGGCGGTCAGGGGACGTCTACGTTCCAGACGGTGATGTAGCCGGCGCTCCACACGGAGAAGCCGGTGACGTCGCTGCGGTAGCCCTTGGTGTCCGTCGTGTTCACGAGCGGGTACCAGGGCATGTCGGCGCGCCTGAGCTCCTCGATCTGCTGGTAGAGCTCGATGCGCCGCTCCACGTTGGTCTCGGCCAGAGCCAGCTCGTTGAGGCGGTCGTACTCGGGGTTCGAGTAGCCGGTGGTCGTGCTGCTCGTGTGCCAGAACGGCATGTAGTAGTTCATCGGGTCGGGCCGCAGCGACAGGCCGCTGACGAAGATGTCGAACGCGCCCGTCTGCCACTTCTGCAGCGAGCTGCCCGCTTCGAGGCTGTCGACGCGCGAGTTGATGCCGATCTCGGCCAGCTGGGCCTGCATGATCACGGCCATCTCGCGCCAGATGCCAGGCGTGTAGGAGAGGAGCACCTCTGTGCCGTCGTAGTTCGACTCCTGCACCAGCTGCCTGGCGCGCTCGACGTCGTACGGCTCGGGCTCCTGGTGGATGCCCACGGCGAAGGGGCTGAAGTAGGGGAGGCCGGAGTGCGCCACGCGGCCCTGGCCCCAGGTGAGGGCCTCGACGAGCTCTTCCTTGTTCGTGGCCATCGCCACGGCCTGGCGGAGCTTCACGTCGTTGGCGAAGGGGCCCTGCTTGAAGCCGAAGCGCACGTCGCCGAAGGTGGCCGACGGCACGGTCTCGATGACCACGCTGTCGTTGCCCTGGAGGCGCTCGGAGTCGAGGTACGAGAGGGCGTCGGCGATGTCCACCTCGCCGTTCTCGAGCGCGGCGGCGCGCACGGTGGCCTCGGTGATGGGCCTGAATACGACCTCGTCGACGAGGGCCTCGCGGCGGCCGGCGAAGCCGCTGGTGGGGCGCGGGTCGACGGCGTAGTCCTCGAACTTGGCGAGCCGCAGGTACTGATCCGGCAGCCACTCCACGAAACGGAAGGGGCCCGTGCCCACAGGAGCGGTTATGGAGCCGCCCTGCCGCTCGGCCTCGCCGGCCGGGTAGATCACCGCCGGCGCGATCGGGTTGGCCAGGGCGCCAAGCAGCACCGCCGTGGGCTCGCTGAGGTGGATCTCCACGGTGTAGGGGTCCACCGCCACGATCTCCGTCACCTGCGCGAACTCGGAGGCGCGGGGGCCCATGGTGCGCACGCGGTCGAGCGAGTAGACGACGTCCTCGGAAGTCATCTCGTCGCCGTTGTGGAACCTCACGCCTTGGCGCAGCGTGACGGTGAGGGTCAGGCCGTCGTCCGACCACTCCCAGCCCTCGGCCAGCACCGGCGCGGGCGCGCCGTTCTCGTCGATGCCGATGAGGAACTCGAGCACCGCGAGCAGCGGGTTGCGGTCGTCGAAGTTCGTGGTGAGGTGGAGGTCGAAGTTCGCTATGTCGACCTTGGTAGCGACTGTCAAGGTCTTCTGGGCGAACGCCGTGCCCAGCATCGCGCCGAGCAGTAGCAGGATCGCCACCCTCAGCGGCTTGAGGGCCTTGCGGCGTTCGTGCTGCGTGACATGCTTCTTCAAGGGGTCCCTACCTTCCCAGTGGTCACGGACTTGACTGCGACGTGCCTTGCGGTGCTGGTCACCTCCCTCTGCGATATGGCGATGCGGGAACGCTCACGCCTCTAGGTCGGCTAGACCCGGGCCGTGGCGGTGGAAGTCGACGCGCTCGTTGACCGGGATGTCGCGGTACTCCTCGGCGAGCTCGATGAGGCTGGCGACCGTCTTCTCGAACAAGGCTTCACCCTTCTCTGCGGTCGCCACCGTGGGGTCGCCCACGACGCCGCTGACGTTCCAGCGCGTCCACCAGTCCATGAACAGGACCGGCGCCCCCTTCTGGAGGTCGAGGTAGAAGTACTTGGAGCGGGACCACTCCTCGGGGATCTCCTTGACGGCCTTGTCCATCTGCACGCGCTCGGGGGCGAGGTGCAGGTAGAGCGAGGTCTCGATCTCGTCGGCGTGCCCGCTGCCCGGCCAGGGGGTCTCCCTGTGCTTGGCGAAGGTGTCCATGCAGAGGTCGGTCCAGATGAGCGCGGCGCAGTGCGCGTTCGTCTCGAGGATCACCTTGCGCGCCGCCAGGTCGAGGTTCGGCATGTTCGAGCCGTGCCCGTTGACGATGAGGATCTTCTTGAAGCCGTGGTGGGCGAAGCTCTTGCAGACGTCCTTGACGTAGGCGATGAACGTCTCGGAGGCCACGTGCACGGTGCCCGGCCAGTCGAGGTGGTGGAGGTTGAAGCCGTAGGGGATGAGCGGCGCGACCAGGAACAGGTCGGGTCGCCGCCGGCCGGCCTCCAGGCAGATCTTCTCCACCTGGTGGTCCATGTCGAGCGGCAGGTGGTAGCCGTGGTCCTCAACTGAGCCGACGGGGAGGACGACGACCTTGTCGAGGGCCACCGCCTCGCCGATCTCTGGCCACGTGTGGTCGACGTAGCGGTACAGCGTCCGCACGTCCCGCGTCACGGCCGGTACGTGCCCTTCGGGCCTTCCTTCAGACATGCTACCTCGCCTCCACTCCCCGCTCAGCGGAGTAGTCCTCGGCCGTGAAGCGTTCCTCCATCTCGCGGATGTGCCCGGTCAGGAAGGCGATGGCGGCCTCCGGGTCGCCGCTGTCGATGGCCTCGAGGAGCTTGACGTGGCCGTCGACGGTCTCGTCGAGCGTCGCCTCGACGGTGCCGACGAAGAACGCGCGGTAGATGACGGGCGTGATGCTGTCCCAGATGCGCGCGGGGTGCTTGTACGGCGCGGAGCCCACGAGCGTGCGGTGGAAGGCGAGGTCCAGCTCGATCACGCGGGCCCTGTCGGTGGCGGCGAGCGCCCTGTGCATCTCAGCGACGACCCCCTCGAGCCTCTCGATGGCTTCCTCGTCGCCGCGTTCCAACAGGTGGCGCAGCGCGAACGTCTCCGTGACGATGCGGATGGGCACGAGCACGTCGTGCAGCTCCTCGAGCGTGACCCTGGAGACGCGCGTCTCGCGGTAGGTGTGCGACTCCAGGAAGCCCTCGTTGACGAGCTGGCGGATGGCCTCGCGCACGGGGGCGCGGCTGGTGCCGAGGCGCGCGGCCACTTCCACCTCGGTGATGCGCTGGCCCGGCAGCATCTCGCCGGCCAAGATGGCGTTCCTTAACGCGTCGGCGATGCGCTCGCGCATCGAGGTGCGTAGCCCTGCAGTGGACGAGAGGCGCACAGCCGCTCCCTTCCGGATTGTCGATTGTCGACAATCTATCAAGGGCCCCGTGTCTTGTCACCCCCTCTATCCGGCGACCCGCCCGAGAAGGCATACTCCGCGCTGACATGGCCCCGTACCTTCCCAGAACGACAGCGTTCCGGCGCCTCTGCGTCTGCCTCCTCGCGCTCCTGGTCGCGGCCAGCGCCGCTGCCGAGGCCTTCTGGCTGCCCTCGGGCGAAGAGGTTCACAACACTGGCGACCCCCAGGTGGCGGTGGACGCCAGGGGCGGCATCCACCTCGTCTACCCGCTCGTGGCCGCCGGCGGCGCCGTCTACGGCTACTGCCCGGCGGACTGCGCGGGGCCCGACCAGGTGCGGACCGTGACCTTCCCGACGGGCGAGCTCGGCACCGTGCACACGGCGCTCCTGGCCCTCGACGCCGGCGGCGTGCCGCACGTGCTCTTCACGACGGGGCGCGCCGTCCACTACGCGGCCTGTGGGGGAGGGGACTGCGCGAGCTCCTCGAGCTGGCGCGTCGCGACCGTATACGAGCACGACGGCGACTGGGAGGTGACCGGCGACGCCTTCGCGATCGACCCGCGCGGCGGGCCGACCTTCCTGATGCACGCGTACCAGGCCTTCATGGGGCTCTTCGGGCCGCCGCCGGGCACGCGCATCTTCGCCTGCGCCACCGACTGCCTGAACGCCGCCGCCTGGCGCTCGAGCCAGGTGAGCGAGCAGTCGTGGCTCGAGGCGTCCCTGAGGTTCGACGCCTCCGGGGTCATGCACGTCGCTGCCGTCGTGCCCGTGGGCAGCGACGAGCTCGTCGGCTACTTCCGTTGCGACGGCGGCTGCCTGGAGGGCGACACCGACAACTGGCCCGGCGTGGGCGTCGCCTACGCGTTCTCCGACAGGTACGTGGAGGCCGTCTACCCGGCCGTCTCGCTGGCCCTCACGGCCGGCGGCGGCGTGAGGCTGGCGTTCCTCGGGCTCGACGGCCACAACAGGTACCTCGGCTACTACGAGTGCGACGCGGCCTGCACCGCGGGCGGCGAGGGCTGGACGCTGATGGCGCTCATCTACGGCGACGCGGGCATGCAGCTGGGCGACGGCCTCGAGCTGGCGCTCGACGCCCAGGGCCGACCGAGCCTGGCGTACACGGCCCAGGGCAACATCTTCGTGGCGCACTGCAGCACGGACTGCGCCGGCTCCCGCGGCGACGACGACTGGGACCTGGCCGTGGGAGAGCTGAGCGGCGAGATCCCCACCGACACGGTCTTCCTGGAGCACAACTGCACGGTGGGAGCCTGGTTCTTGCGCCAGCCGGCGCTCGCCATCGGCGCCGACGGCCTACCGGTCCTGGCCTACAGGGCCGAGGACATAAGCGGCGGCGTCACGCGGCCCGACATCACCCGGCCCGGCTGCGTGGCCGGGGTCGAAATGTCGCTCACGAGGTTCAACCGCCTGGCGTCCTACTGACCTTCAGCCGCAGGGGCCTAGGCGAACATCATCAGCAGCCGCTCGAAGTCGGCCGGCGTCATGGCGTCCTCGTCGGCGCTGTCGGCGCCGGCCACGCACTCCTGCATGGCCGAGCTCACCAGGGCCACGCCGGCGCGGTCGAGCGCCTTGGAGGTCGCCGCCAGCTGGGTGGCGACCTCGGGGCAAGGCCGGCCCTCCTCGACCGCCTTCACCACCGCCGCTAGCTGTCCCTGGGCGCGGCGCAGGCGGTTCAAGACCTTGCGCCGGGCTTCCTGGTTCATGCCCCAGGCGTCTCCGCCGACTGCTGAGCGCGCTGCTCGGCGACCTGCGCGTGCACCTCGGCCATGTCGAGGCCCTTGATCGCTTCGATGAGGCGCTCGAGCTGCGGGGCCAGGAGGGCGCCCGGCTGGGCGAAGACGAGCACGTTCTCGCGGAACGCCATGAGCGTGGGGATGGACCTGATGCCGAACGCCATCGCCAGCTCCTGCTGCTCCTCGGTGTCGACCTTGCCGAACACGATGTCGGGGTGCGCCTCGGAGGCGGCCTCGAAGATCGGCCCGAACATGCGGCAGGGACCGCACCACTCGGCCCAGAAGTCGAGCAGGACTATGTCGTTGCCCTCGATGGTGGTGTCGAGGTTCTCCGTCGTTATGGTCACGGTAGCCATGCGATGAGCATACCCCAAGGGGTATGAGCCGAACGTCGCGGGGCTGCGCATGACCTGAGGCCCCAGCGGAGGGGTCGGCGTGGGACGTGGGCGCTCGGGCGGTCGCGCTAGCGCCGGGACGTCCGGCTCTATACGGCTCGGCACCCGCCCCGTAGCCTGCTGAGGCCATGCCAACGCACCTCAGACCCATCGAAGACGTCGCCGCCGACCTCGGCCTGCGGCCCAGCCGCCTCGTCCCCTACGGCCGCCACAAGGCGAAGGTGCACCTGGCCGACGACGTCGAGCCGGCGGGCCGGCTCGTGCTCGTCAGCGCCATCACCCCGACCAAGGCCGGGGAGGGGAAGACCACCGTGAGCGTCGGCCTCTCCGACGGTCTGAGGCGCCTCGGCGTGCGCACCGCGCTGTGCCTTCGCGAGCCCTCCCTGGGCCCGGTGTTCGGCATCAAGGGCGGCGGCACGGGTGGCGGCATGGCCCAGGTGGAGCCCGCCGACGACATCAACCTGCACTTCAACGGCGACCTGCACGCGGTGACCGCGGCCCACAACCTGCTCGCGGCGCTCATCGACAACGACCTGCACTTCGGCGCCGCCTCGGGCCTGGCGCCCGACCGCGTGACCTGGCCGCGCGTCCTCGACGTCAACGACAGAGCACTGCGCGACGTGATCGTGGCGGCGGGCAGGAAGGGCGAGCGCGCCGCCCGCTTCGACATCACGGCCGCCAGCGAGGTGATGGCCGTGATGGCGCTGGCCAGCTCACTGGAGGACCTGCGGGAGCGGCTCGCACGCATCGTGGTCGGCACACGCGAGGACGGCAGCCCCGTGACGGCCGGCGACCTGGGCGCCGTCGACGCCATGCTCGCCCTCCTCAAGGACGCCCTCATGCCCAACCTGGTCCAGACCCGGGAGGGCACGCCGGCGTTCGTGCACCTCGGGCCCTTCGGGAACATCGCGCACGGCTGCTCGAGCGTGGCGGCCACCAGGATGGCGCTGGGCCTGGCGGACGTGGTCGTCACGGAGGCAGGCTTCGGCTTCGAGCTGGGCGGCGAGAAGTTCCTCGACATCAAGTGCCGTCAGGCGGGGCTGTGGCCGCGCGCCGTGGTGCTCGTTGCCACCGTCCAGGCCTTGAAGTCCCATGGCGATGGCGACCTCGAGGCCGGCCTCGCGCACCTGGACAGGCAGGCGTCCAACGTCGGCGCCTTCGGGCTCCCGCTGGTCGTGGCGTTGAACGTCTTCCCGAGCGACACCGAGGAGGAGCTGCGGCTCGTCGAGGCGCGCGCCGCCGAGCTGGGCGTGGCGTCGGCCCGCGTCACCTCGTTCCGCGACGGCGCCGCCGGCGGCGTGGCGATGGCCGAGCGTCTCTTGGAACTGCTCGACGCCACCGAGTTCGAGCCGCCGCAGCCCGCGTTCCTGTACGCCGAGGACGCGCCGCTTCCCGAGAAGCTCGCGGCGGTGGCCACGCGGGTCTACGGCGCCGCCTCGGTGACCCTCACGCCCGAGGCCCAGCGCGACCTGGAGACGCTGGAGCGCGCCGGCCTGGGCCGGCTACCCGTGTGCATCGCCAAGACGCACCTCTCGTTCAGTGGGGACCCCAAGGGCGGCGGCCTGGCCAAGGGCTTCGAGCTGGCCGTGAAGGAGCTGCGGCTGTCCGCCGGCGCCAGGTTCGTGGTGGCGCTGATGGGCGACATCGTCACGATGCCGGCGCTGCCCCGCGAGCCGGCGGCCAAGCGCGTGCGGGTGGCTCCCGACGGCACCGTCACGGGCCTGATGCAGGGCGACGCCAAGGAGCCGGAGGCGGTGGGCTAGAGCTCCCCTCCGATGTCGGGCCGGAGGCGAGCGCCGCGGCAGGGAAGGCCGTGGCGCCCGCGCGCATCGGGCAGAGCTGTCGGGAGGAGGCGTGGAGCCCGGTACGATGGGCGCATCGGCACCTCCCATCCACGTGTGGTGATCGTCGGCGGAGGAGCAGCCGGTTTCTTCGCCGCCATCGCGTGCAAGGAGGCTGACCCCGCGGCCGGCGTCACCGTGCTCGAGGCGGGGGCCAGCGTGCTCTCGAAGGTGCGAGTCTCCGGCGGCGGCCGCTGCAACGTCACCCACGACCAGCCCGACCCCGCCCTGCTCATCCGCGGTTACCCGCGCGGGGGACGGGCGCTGCGCGGGCCGTTCACGCGGTTCGGGCCCCGTGAGACGGTGGGCTGGTTCGCGCGCCGTGGCGTGACCTTGAAGACCGAGCCAGACGGCCGCATGTTCCCGACGACCGACGACTCGGGGACCGTGATCGCCTGCCTCACCGGCGCCGCGGCGCTAGCTGGCGTGGAGGTGCGCACGAAGGCGGCCGTCGACGCGGTGGAGCCGGACGGGGGCCGGTTCGTGGTCCGTCTCAAGGCCGGTGAGGCCCTGCAGGCCGATCGCGTCCTGCTCGCCACGGGAGGGGCCCCGGTGGGGTACCGCATCGCCGCGGCGCTCGGGCACGCGATCGAGCCCCCGGTGCCGTCGCTGTTCACGTTCGAGGTCGACGACCCTCGCCTCTCGGGCCTCGCCGGCGTGTCGGTGCCCAACGCCCGCGTGAGGCTCGACGGCGCCAAGGAGCACCACGAGGGGCCGCTCCTCGTCACGCACTGGGGGCTGTCGGGGCCGGCGGTGCTGCGCGCGTCAGCGTGGGGGGCGCGGCTCCTCCACGACGCCGGGTACCAGCTCGGGTTCACCGTCGACTGGCGCCCCGACCTGCGCGAGGACGAGGTGCGAGTCGCTCTCCAGAGGGCGAAGCAGGAGGACGCCAGGCGCAAGGTGCTGGCGCACGGGCCGTTCGGGCTGCCTCAGCGCCTGTGGCGCTCGCTGGCCGCCGCGGCTGGGGCAGGGGAAGAGACCCGTTGGGCCGACGCCTCCAAGGCCCTGCTGAACGCGCTCGCCACCGAGGTGCACGCGGGCCGCTACCGGGTGGTCGGCAAGGGCGTTTTCAAGGAGGAGTTCGTCACCTGCGGCGGCGTCCGCCTCAAGGAGGTCGACTTCGCGACCATGGAGAGCCGGGTGCGTCCCGGCCTGCACTTCGCCGGCGAGGTGCTCGACATCGATGGCGTGACAGGCGGTTTCAACTTCCAGGCCGCGTGGACGACGGGCTGGCTGGCGGGCAGGGCGATGGCGCGGGGCGCCGAGCCAGGGCTTCAGCCACGTGCGGGCGCCTCGGGCGGCAGTGAGGGCCCTCAGCCCACCTGATAACGGCACAGGACGTTCCCCGACCCCGGCCACGTGCGTGTTCCCAAGAGCTTGAGGGGTACCTGCGGCCGGCGCTCGAAGAGGGGCACCCCCTCGCCGGCCACCAACGGGAAGTACGTGATGTGCAGCTCGTCCACCAGACCATGGGCCAGCAGGTGGTTCCAGAGCCGGCGGCCCATGATCACGAGCACCTCGCCCTCGCCTATCTGCTTGAGGTCCGCCACCTCGCGCACCGCGTCGGCGACCCGGACGACGCGCGTGGTGGCCCGCCACGCGCCGAGCTCCTCCTCGCGCAGCCTGTCCGAGACGACGACCTTCTCGACGTCCCTTATCAGCTCCGCGAACCTTCGGCGGACGGCCGTCGTGGCCGGGTTCGCGAGCGCACCGGTCCAGTAGTCCATGTTCCCCAGGTACGACTCCCGGCCGCCGAGGAGCAGCGTGCCCGCCGCCTCCAGGCGCTCGACGTTGTAGTGGTCGAAGGCGTCGTCTCCGGCGTAGTCCGGGTGCTGGTACTCGAAGAACGGCTCGATGCTGCGGTGCAGGCTCTCGTAGAAGCCGTCCAGCGTCGCGAAGTTGCTGACGACCAGCTTGCGCAACTCGGTGGCTAGCGCGTGCGCTGGAACGTCACGTCGGCGACCGGCAGGACCCCGGCGATGGCCACCGTCCCCACGAG